>Ga0080006_1176268_pt1 | contig 67723 bp, 50 predicted proteins | sample RS3BMetagenome_FD_69209 | JGI IMG/M metagenome (GOLD analysis project Ga0080006, IMG submission 69209) | Ferric oxide microbial mat and aquatic microbial communities from Rainbow Spring, Yellowstone National Park, USA - RS3B (SPADES... ... | reverse complement strand
GATCGACGGATCCCTGGCGATCGGGGGTGCGATCTCGGGGACGGTGACGGCGGCATCGGGTGGCAGCCCGCTGGCCGGTGTCTCCGTCACCGTCTACAGCGGCGGGAGCCCAGTCGAGTATTCATCGACGGCTGTAAACGGCACCTACACGGTCTACGGCCTCGCCCCCGGTGCGAGCTACACAGTGTGCTTCAACGGGTCGCAGGCCACGGGTGGGTCCTCCGCCACCGGCTACGCGGGCCAGTGCTACAACGGCGTGGCCTGGGACGGCAGCTACCAGCCTCCCACGGGGACCACCACGGTGTCGGTGACGGCGGGGACGACCACCTCCGGGATCGACGGATCCCTGGCGATCGGGGGTGCGATCTCGGGGACGGTGACGGCGGCATCGGGTGGCAGCCCGCTGGCCGGTGTCTCCGTCACCGTCTACAGCGGCGGGAGCCCAGTCGAGTATGCATCGACGGCTGTAAACGGCACCTACACGGTCTACGGCCTCGCCCCCGGTGCGAGCTACACAGTGTGCTTCAACGGGTCCTACGCCACGGGTGGGTCCTCCGCCACCGGCTACCAAGGCCAGTGCTACAACGGCGTGGCTTGGGCCACTGGACCACTGCCCACGGGGACCACGGCGGTGTCGGTGTCGGCAGGTGTGGCCACCACCGGGATCAACGGGTCCCTGGCCGCCGCTGGTGCCATCTCGGGCACGGTGACGGCGGCGTCGGGGGGCAGCCCGCTGAGCGGTGTGTACGTCTTCGTCTCCAGCGGTGGGAGCCAATTTGGGTACGGAACCTTCACCGCTTCGAATGGCACCTTCACGGTCCCCGGCATCGCTCCCGGTTCAAGCTACACGGTGTGCTTCGGCGGGCCGGCCAGCCACGCCACGGATGGTCCCTCCACCACCGGGTACCAGCGCCAGTGCTACAACGGCGTGGCTTGGGGCACTGGACCACTTCCCACGGGGACCACCGCGGTCACGGTGTCGGCAGGGGCGACCACCACCGGGATCGACGGGTCCCTGGCCACCGGGGGTGCGATCTCGGGGACGGTGACGGCGGCGTCGGGCGGCAGCCCGCTGAGCGGCGTTCAGGTCACGGTCTCCAGCGGTGGGAGCCCGGTCGGATACGCATCGACGGCATCCAATGGCACCTACACGGTCTCCGGTCTCGCTCCCGGTTCGAGCTACAGCGTGTGCTTCGGCGGGTCCTCCGGCACGGGTGGTCCCTCCACCACCGGCTACCAGAGCCAGTGCTACAACGGCGTGGCCTGGAACGGTTCCTTCCCGCTACCGTCGGGGACCACGGCGGAGTCGGTGTCGGCAGGGGCGACCACGACCGGGATCAACGCGGGCCTGGTGGCGAAGCCATAGCAGCAGTCCCACGGCTGACTGAGACGAGAGGACGGATTCAACGGGTCGTGGCAACACCTGAATCATGGCGGTGTACCAGGACGGGTATCAGCCATCACCAGGAAAGGTTCTGGGCGATGTGGGGCGAGATAAACGTCCCCCCCGTGGTCCGGGAGCCCCCGAGGACTCCGGCCGTCAGCGTAAGCGGCTTCCTCGGGTAGGGTGCGACGCCGGTCGGGTCGGTCTGCGGTGGGGACCTGAATGAGGCCGGTCCGGATGCGCAGCAACCGCGCCCGACGGCACCGAGTCCATCCCGGCCTCACGGAGCCCATCGTGGGCATGGCAGGGGGCTGACGGATCCCCGCGGGCGTCAGTCGTCGGCGCGGACGGGCCGGAAGGAGAAGGGCAGATCGGCGATGCGGACCAGCACCGAGGCCACCGCCCGGCCGAGGGGCAACAATGCCTCGTCGAGCGCCACCGGGTCCTCGAGGAGGGACTCGTCGAGGGCGCACGGGCCCTCGAAGGAGACCTCGATGGCGTACTCCGAACCGTCGCCGTCGCTACCGGCGACGATGACCTGTTCGATGGTGGTCGCCCCCTTCGTCACCACCTCGTCGCCGAGCACCTTGAGCTGGTCGGGGATGACACCCCGGAGGGCATCCGGCCGTGGGGCCGACTCCAGGCCCTGGACCCGGAAGGCGATCTCCACCAGCAGTTCGGGTAGCTCGTCGGTCTCCTCGTCGATCGACCAGCTCCGGTAGGCGGTCTGGCTCCAGGTGGGCCAGTCGAAGCTGGTGTCGACGCGGATGCGGGCCGGCCGCTGCTCGCCCGGCAGGCTGTAGGAGGTCTCGAAGCTCACGTCGCCGAGGAAGACGTCGACCTGGAACCGCTCCTCTACCGCCTGGCGCTGGAGCAGTGCCGCCTCGAACGACCGGCGGTGGGCGGCGATCAGATGGGTGAAGACGTGGTCGAGCATGGCGGGGCAGAGGCTACCGTTCTTCCGTGGCCACCTTTCCCGACGTGAGCAAGCGGTCCGTCTGGATGGACCGGCGGGTGATCGCCTACGCCCACCAGGGCGGGGCCTGGGAGGCGCCCTCCTCGACGCTCCACGCCATCCGGGCGGCAGTGGCGGCCGGCGCCACCGGCATCGAGCTCGACGTGCACGCCACCGCCGACGGCGTGCTGGTGGTCAGCCACGATCCGACGGTCGACCGGACCACCGACGGCACCGGCGAGTTCGCCTCCCTGACCATCTCGGAGGTGAAGGGCCTGGACAACGCCTTCTGGTGGGCCCCCGGCGCCGACGTGTCCCCCGGGCTGGAGGACGGGGCCTACCCGTTCCGGGGCCGGGCGCCGGGCGACCGGGCGTTCGCGGTGGCCACCCTGGAAGAGGTGCTGGAGGAGTTCGCCGACGTGGTACTCAACCTCGACATCAAGCGCACCGCCCCGGCGGTGGTGCCCTACGAGGAGACCCTGGCCCGGCTGCTCCGGCAGTTCGGACGGCGCGACGACGTGATCGTGGCCTCCTTCCTCGACGCCGCCACCGAGGCCTTCTCCTCCTTCGCCCCGGAGATCCCCACCTCGGCGGGCACTGCGGCGGTGGCCGCCTTCTACCAGGCGGTGCAGGCCGGGGAGGAGCCCGCGCCGATCCGGCACGTGGCGCTGCAGGTACCGGCCAGCTTCGGCGACGTGACCCTGGTCGACGAGCGGTTCGTGGCCGAGGCCCACCGGGCCGGCCTGGCCGTCCACGTGTGGACCATCGAGGAGGAGGTGGAGATGGCCCGACTCTGCGACCTGGGGGTCGACGGCATCATCACCGACCGGCCCAGTGCCCTGGCGGCCGTGCTCGAGGACCGGTCGGCCGCCTGGCGACCCGATCCGAGGTGAGCCGGGCGTCGACGGGTCGGCCGCCGCGGGTCAATGACACCACGGGCGCACGCCGGAGGCCGCCGCCAATAGGCGGTGGCGGGCGGGCGGGGGATGTCGCCCGGTGGGGCGGCGCGGAGATGGTGGTGGGGAGCCCGGAGGGCTCAGCCGCGACCGCAGTTCGGCTTCTTGCCGTGGTTGGCCTTCTTCTTGGCCCGGAGCTTGCGCTTGTTGGTTCGTTTCGACACAGTTCGTCAATGCTACTCGGGCCCGACAGCGGCCGGCCAACGCGGGTGGTGCCGTGACCTGGCTGCTGCGCGACGGGGACGTCCTGGCCGCCGCCGAGGTGGCCGCCACTCCCGGGCAGCGGGCCAGGGGACTGCTCGGCCGGGACGAGCTGCGGGGGGCCATGGTGTTCCCCCGCACCCGGGCGGTCCATACCTTCGGCATGCGGTTCGCCATCGACGTGGCCTTCTGCGACCGCGAGTTGGTGGTGGTCGCCACCACCACCATGGCCCCCTGGCGGCTCGGGCTGCCCCGGCGCCGGGCCCGCACTCTCATCGAGGCGGAGGCCGGAGCCTTCGAGCGGTGGGGCCTGCGCACCGGCGACCGGCTGGAGCTGAAGGGATGACGGGTCCGGGGGAGGACGACCTCGATCTCGACGTGCTGGAGGAGCTGGAGGCCTGGGCCGGCGACGACGGGGGAGAGGAGGACGAGGCCGCCACCGACGGCGACGACGACATCGGCGGAGCGCCCGGCACCTCCCCGGGTCCCCGGCCGTCGTCGGGTGGGGCGCTGGTGCTGGTCGGGACACCCATCGGCAACCTCGGCGACCTATCGCCCCGGGCGGTGGCGGCCCTGTCCGGCGCCGACGTCGTCTACTGCGAGGACACCCGGCACTCGCGCAAGCTGCTGACCCACTCGGGGATCGTGGGCGCCTCCCTCCGCTCGCTCCACGAGCACAACGAGACCGACCGGATCGACGAGGTGATCGCTCGGGTGGGCGGCGGCGCCACGGTGGTGCTGGTCAGCGATGCCGGCATGCCGGGGGTCTCCGACCCCGGCAGCCGCCTGGTGGCGGCGGTGGCGGCGGCCGGGCTGACCGTCTCGGTGGTCCCGGGGCCCTCGGCGGTCCTGGCCGCCCTGGTGACCAGCGGGCTTCCCACCGACCGGTTCTGCTTCGAGGGCTTCCTCCCCCGTTCGGGGAGGGAGCGCAAGGAGCGCCTGGCGGCGGTGGCCGCCGAGCCCCGGACCACCGTCCTGTTCGAGGCGCCGGGCCGGCTGGCCGCCACCCTGGGCGACCTGGCGGCGGTGGCCGGCACCGACCGGCCGGTGGCGGTGGCCCGGGAGCTGACCAAGCTCCACGAGGAGCTCTGGCGGGGGACGGCCGGGGAGGCGGCGGCCTGGGCCGGGGCGGCCCCGGTCCGGGGCGAGGTGGTGGTGGTGGTCGGCGGTTCCCCGACAGAGGAGGTCGAGGTGGCCGACGATGCCCTCCTGGCCGCCCTGGGGCTGCGCCTGGCCGGCGGGGAGCGCACCCGCGGAGCGGTGGACGCGGTGGCGGCGGAGTTCGGGGTGGGCCGCCGGCGGGTCTACCAGCTGGCCCTGTCGGTCCGGGACGCCGGGGGCCCGTCCGGGTCGACCTGACCTCCGGCCGGCGGCCGGCGGACCCGTCCCCCAGGTCCAGGTGCCCTCGGACGGTCAGACGAAGCGATCGAGGGCCTCGCGCACGTAAGGCCGCAGCGGCAGGTCCTCCACCTCCGCCGGGGCCACCCAGCGGACCTGGTCCGACGACCCGCCCACCTCGGGACGGAGCTCTCCGCGCCAGCCGTCGATCCGGTGGATGAGCCGGACGGTATGGAGCTCGGTCCCGTCCGGCAGGGTGAACACGTCGCTCAGGGCGCCGAGCAGCGGCCCCACCTCGACGTCGAGCCCGGTCTCCTCGCGGAGCTCGCGCACCAGCGTGGTGACCGGGTCCTCACCGTGGTCGATGCCCCCCCCGGGGAGGAACCAGTCGCCGGCCACCGTCAGGTAGGCGGCCGCCCGCACCAGCAGCACCCGTCCCGCCCCGTCGTGGCAGAGCCCGTAGACCGCCACCCGCTGGCGGCGCCGGGTCGGACCGACGGGGTGGGGGAGGGCCATGGGGGAGCATCCTAGGAACCCGGGGCCCCGTGGCGTGGCGGTGGCGGTCGGCGTCCCCGGAGGATGTCGGTACGCTACCGGGCAGTGGCCCGCTACTACATCACCACCCCGATCTACTACGTCAACGACGCGCCCCACGTCGGTCATGCCTACGCCACCGTCAACGCCGACGCCCTGGCCCGGTGGCACCGCCTGATCGGCGACGAGGTCTTCTTCCTGACCGGCACCGACGAGCACGGCCAGAAGGTGGCCCGGGCCGCCGAGGAGCACGGGGTGACGCCGACCGAGTGGACCGACCGCCTCGCCCCCCGGTTCGCGGCGGCCTGGGCCGACCTCGACATCTCCAACGACGACTTCATCCGCACCACCGAGCCCCGCCACCACCTGGCCGTCCAGGAGTTCCTGGGCCGCATCCACGACAACGGTTGGATCGTCAAGGACACCTACCGGGGCCTCTACTGCGTGTCGTGCGAGCAGTACTACGCCGAGGACGAGCTGGTGGACGGCGGCCTCTGCCCCATCCACCGGCGCCCGGTGGAGATGCTGGAGGAGGAGAACTACTTCTTCCGGCTGAGCGCCTTCGAGCAGCGTCTGATCGACTGGTACGAGTCCGACCCCGGCGCCGTGGTGCCCGAGTCGAAGCGGAACGAGGCTCTCAGCTTCATCAAGGGCGGCCTGCGGGACATCTCCATCACCCGCACCTCCATCGACTGGGGGATCCCCGTCCCGTGGGACGAGCGGCACGTCTTCTACGTCTGGTATGACGCGCTGATCAACTACCTGACCGCCATCGGCTACGGCCGGGACCCGGCCCGGTTCGAGGCGTGGTGGCCGGCCGTCCACCACCTCATCGGTAAGGAGATCATCCGGTTCCACTGCGTGTGGTGGCCGGCCATGTGCATGGCCGCCGGCATCGACCCCCCGGCCCACGTCCAGGTCCACGGGTGGCTGCTGGTCGGCGGGGAGAAAATGTCCAAGTCGAGCCTCAACCAGATCTCCCCCGGCGAGCTGATCGCCGAGTACGGGGTCGACCCGGTCCGATACCACCTGCTGCGCGACACCCCGCTCGGGACCGACGGCGACTTCTCGGCCGAGGGCATCGTCAGCCGCTACAACGCCGACCTGGCCAATAACCTGGGCAACCTGCTCTCCCGGGTGGCCACGGTGGTGGGCTCCAAGGCCGGGGGGACCGGCCCCGCCCCCGACCCGGCCAGCCGCCTGGCCGGCGAGGCGGCCACGGTGGTGGACGACGCCACCGCCGCCTGGAACGCCGGACAGCCCCATGCGGGGCTCGAGGCGACCTGGCGGCTCATCCGCGAGACCAACGCCGAGCTCGAGCAGGCCGAGCCGTGGAAGGCCGAGCCCGGTCCGGACGTCGATGCGGTGCTGGGGAGCGCCCTCGAGACCCTCCGGATCGTGTCGCTCCTGCTGGTGCCGGCCATGCCGGCGACCGCCGCGGAGATCTGGCGGCGGATCGGGCTGCCGGGGTCGCCGGCCGACCAGCGGCTGCCGGCGGCGGCGGCGTGGGGTGGCTACCCCGGGGGGCTGCCGGTGGAGAAGGGCGCGCCGCTCTTCCCCCGGCGGAAGTGACCCCCTCCCCGGCCGGCCCCGACGGGTCCGCCGCCCACCCCACCGACGCGGTGGTCGAGTGGTTCGACTCCCACTGCCACCTCCAGGGCACCTACCTCCGCGACGGGGAGCCGGCCGGGGAGGGGGAGGGGGACGGCCCCAGCGTCGACCACGAGGCCCACGCCACCGCCTTGGCGGGGGTGCTGGCCCGGGCATCGGAGGCGGGGGTGACCCGCCTGGTCTGCGTGGGGACCGACGCCACCACCTCGGCCGAGGCGGTGGCGCTGGCCCGGGCCATGGGGGAGCCCGGCTCGCCGGCCACCGCCGAGGGCATCGGGGTGTGGGCCACCGTCGGCCTCCACCCCCATGACGCCGTCGACGGGGTGGACACCCTCGACGCCCTGCTGGCCGGGGAGCTGGCCGCCGGGCACCCGTCGCCGGTGGTGGGGATCGGGGAGTGCGGGCTCGACTACCACTACGACCATTCGCCCCGGCCGGTGCAGCGCGAGGTGTTCGCCGCCCAGGTGGAGCTGGCTCGGCGGCACGGGCTGGCGCTGGTCATCCACACCCGGGAGGCCTGGGACGACACCTTCGCCGTCCTGGCCGCCACCGGGGTGCCCGACCGCACCGTGCTCCACTGCTTCACCGGCGGTCCGGCCGAGGCCCGCCGGGCCCTCGACCTCGGGGTGTCGCTGTCCTTCAGCGGGGTGGTCACCTTCAAGACGGCTTCCGAGGTCCGTGACGCCGCCGCCCTGTGCCCGCTGGACCGGCTGCTGGTGGAGACCGACTCGCCGTTCCTCGCCCCCGTCCCTCACCGCGGATCGGTCAACGAGCCGTCGAGGGTCCCCCTGGTGGGAGCCGTGGTGGCGGCACAAAAGGGGCTGAGTAGCACGGAGATCGCCGACGCCGCAACCCGCAATTCGGTGGCCCTGTTCGCCTTGTGAATTCGCGCACGAAATGTTACCAACGGTAACGTTCTGGGCGGTTCGGGTTTGATCCGATCGGGTAGGGCTGTCTAACGTATGCCCAGCGGCCGCTCCTACAGCGGTCGTTTTCATATCGGTCTGCTTGGAGGAGACGGCCGGTATGGAGATGGAAATCGTCCCCAGCCGGAAGGTGGAGTTCTGAGGACCTCGTACTCGTGGGACCGTCGGCACGTCGCCGCCGCGTTCCTGTGTGGAGCGCTGCTCGTGGTGCCGCTCCTGGCCATCCAGATGTCGTCCCGGGCCGCCGCGGCCCCGACCGGCGGGGGTGGGCGCGCCCCGGCGTCGGCCCGCCCGGCCGGCTATCTGCCCGCCTGGCAGCTGGCCGCCGACCGGATCTCGACCGGGAAGGGCGGTGCCACCACCGCCGAGGCGGTGACCCAGTCCGCCGTCCCCACCACCTCGCCGGCCGGCGCGCCGGCCGCCACGGTGCCGGCCACCACGCCGCCCACCACCGTGCCGCCCACCACGGTGCCGCCACGGCCGCCCACCATGGTGCCGCCACCGCCGCCCACCACGACCACCACCGCCCCGGCCCCGGCCGTGGTGGAGGCCCAGCACTCGGGCATCGTCACCTACTACGACGACCCGGGCGGTCCGGGGACCTGCGCCAGCCCGACCCTGCCGTTCGGCACCGAGGTGACCATCACCAACCCGGCCAACGGGGCCACGGTGTCGTGCCGGGTGAACGACCGCGAGGCGGACACCGCCCGCCAGATCGACCTCGACACCCAGTCCTTCGCGGAGATCGCCCCGCTCTCCCAGGGCGTCATCTACGGCGCCGGGCTGAGCTGGTGACACACTGACCGTGTGACCCGCGCGAGGACGACCCGGTGACCCACGGCCGGGCCGACATCCAGGGGCTGCTGGCCGACAACGGCCTCCGGCCCAGCCGGGCCCTGGGTCAGAACTTCGTGGCCGACGGGAACACCGTCCGGAGGATCGTCCGCCTGGCCGGCGTGGGGCCGGGGAGCCGGGTGGTGGAGATCGGTGCCGGCCTCGGGTCCCTGACCCTGGCCCTCGCCGAGGCCGGTGCGACGGTGACCGCGGTGGAGATCGACCGGCACGTGCTGCCGGTCCTCCGGTCCCAGGTGGAGCCGCTCGGGGTGCGGGTGGTGGAGGCCGACGCCCTCCGGCTCGACTGGGACGGGCTCCTCGGCCCGCCGGACGCCGCCGGGGAGGGGGCGCCGTGGACCCTGGTGGCCAACCTGCCCTACAACGTGGCCACGCCGCTGGTCGTCGGGGTCCTCGAGGAAGCCCCCCAGGTCGCCTCCCTGCTGGTGATGGTCCAACGGGAGGTCGGGGAGCGCCTGGCGGCCGGCGCCCGCGACGAGGCGTACGGGGCCGTCTCCGTCAAGGTGGCCTACTGGGCCGACGCCTCGGTGGTCGGCCGGGTGCCGGCCACCGTCTTCATCCCCCGCCCCAAGGTGGAGTCGGTGCTGGTCCGGCTGGACCGCCGCCCCCGGCCGGAGGGCGCGGCGGGGGCGGTGGCCTACGAGCGGCTCTTCGAGGTGGTGCGGGCCGGCTTCGGCCAGCGTCGCAAGATGCTCCGCCGATCCCTCGACGGGGTGGTGACGCCCGCCGCCTTCGACGCCGCCGGGGTGGCCCCGACCGCCCGGGCCGAGGAGCTCGACCTGGCCGAGTGGGGCCGGCTGGCGGCCGGGGCGCCACCGGGGGAGCCGGCCCGGTGAGCGGGGTGGGCGAGGCGGGCGACACCGATCCGGCGGTGGAGCTGCTCGCCCCGGCCAAGCTGACCCTGTCGCTCCGGATCACCGGGGTGCGGCCCGACGGCTACCACTTCCTGGCGTCGGAGATGGTCAGCCTCGACCTGGCCGACTCCCTGCTGATCGGTCCGGGCGACGGCCTGACCGTCGAGCCCGCACCGGGGACGGGGACGGATGCCGAGGTGGTGCCAGCCGGTCCCGACAACCTGGTGGCGCGGGCGCTGGGCGCCGTGGGGCGCCGTGCCTCGGTGCGGCTGGTCAAGCGGATCCCGCCGGGGGCGGGGCTGGGCGGCGGCTCGGCCGACGCCGCCGCCGTCCTCCGGTGGGCCGGGCGGGCCGACCCCGACCTGGCGGTGTCCCTCGGGGCCGACGTGCCGTTCTGCCTGCGGGGGGGCCGGGCCCTGGTCACCGGCATCGGGGAGCGCCTCGAGCCCCTGGCGCACCTCGACCGCCGGTTCGTGCTGCTCCTGCCGCCGTTCGGAGTGGCGACCGCCGCCGTCTACCGGCGGTGGGACGAGCTGGCCGGGCGCCGGGCGCTACCGGCGGCGGGGACGGTGCCCAACGACCTGGAGGCGCCCGCCCTGGAGGTCGAGCCGCGGCTGGCCCCCTGGCGGGAGCTGCTGGCCCAGGTGACCGGCGTCGAGCCCCGCCTGGCCGGCAGCGGCTCCACCTGGTTCGTGGAGGGCCGGCCCGAGGCGCTGGGCCTGGAAGGCCGGCCGTCGCTCACCCTGGGTCGGGAGGTGGCCCGGCTGCTGCCGGTCCGGACCGTCCGGGCGCTGGAGGCCTGAGGGGGATCCGGGGCGTGGGGCAGGCCCGGATCCGGTGACGAGGTGGCTACTTGCCCGCCCGGCGTTGCCAGCGGGTCGCCTTCAACATCTTCTTGTGCTTCTTCTTGCGCATGCGCTTGCGGCGCTTCTTGATCAGTGATCCCATGTCGAGCGGCAGGCTACTCGGACTGGGGCCCGAGCGCCATGTGGGGCGGGTCGCCCTCGTCGAGGTCGGGCGGCTCCCCGACGGGGGGGAAGCTGAACCGGAAGAGCGCCCCGCCATCGGGGGCGTTGTCGGCGTCGACCGATCCGCCCTCCTCCCGGGCCACCTGGGCCACGATGGCGAGCCCCAGCCCCGACCCCGGCAGCCCCCGGGCGCTCGGGGCCCGGTAGAAGCGGTCGAAGAGGTGGCCGAGGTCGCTCTCGGCGATACCCGGACCGTGGTCACGCACCAGCAAGGTCCCGTCGGCGCAGGCCACCTCCACCGAGCCGCCGTCGGGGCTCCACTTGAGGGCGTTGTCCAACAGATTGCCGACCGCCCGCTCGATGCGGGGACGGGAGCCCATCACCCAGGTGGGGGAGAGGAAGGCGGCGAAGGTCACCTGTCGGCTGCGGCCGTGGGTGGTGGCGACGCCCACCGACTCCTCGACCACCAGGTCGAGCCGGATCGGCTCCCGTCGCGGGTCGGGCTGCTCGCCCCGGGCCAGCTCGGCCAGGTCGGCCACCACCGACGTCAGCTCGTCGAGCTGGGTGAGGACGTCGCCGATCAGGACGTCACGCTCCTCGGGGGGCAGCTCGTCGAGGCGGCGGGCCACCTCCATGTTGGTGCGGAGGCTGGTGAGGGGGGTGCGGAGCTCGTGGGAGGCGTCGAGGACCAGCTGGCGCTGGGAGTCGCGGGAGCGGTCGAGGGCCACCAGGAGGCGGTTGAAGGCTCGCCGGAGCCGCCCCAGCTCGTCCATGCCGCCGGGGTCCAGCCGGCGCGAGACGTCGGTGGACTCGGCCAGCTCCTCGATGGCCGAGGTCAGGTTGTTGAGCGGGCCGAGGACCGCCCGCCCGACGGCCAGCCCGAGCAGGATGGCCAGGGCCACCCCCAGAATGGCGATGATCCAGAGGGCGAAGGCCAGGTGGCGGAGCTCCTCGTTGACGCCGGTGAGCGGCAGGGTGATCTGCAGCGCCCCCCCGGCGGGCGGGGTGGACGAGGGACCGGTGTTGCCGCGGTAGTCCAAGTTGCCGGGGAGGGCGAAGACGGCCTGGCGCACGTCGGTGGTGGTCCCGCCGGTCGTCACCGTGGTGGAGAAGTAGGCGGTGGCGGCCCGACCACCGGAGCCGGCCACTGCCGTCACCGTGCCGTTGATGGGCAGCACCTGGACGTCGTTGGGGTTGACGGTGCCACCGGCGAACACCACTTGGGTGCACTGTCCGGCCGGGTTCGTGTTGCAGTTGTTGGGGAGGGTGGGGTACTGCTCCGAGACGAGGACCTGCCCGTCCGCCACCAGGTTGACGTCGATGGAGCCGATCAGGGAGTTGTGGGCCACCACGTAGGCCGCCACCGAGGCCATCACCACGGCGGCCACCACCGCCACCGTGGCCACCATCACCAGTCGGGTCCGGAAGGTCACCGCCGGGACCGGCCACCGGTGGGGACGTGGACCGGCCGCACCGTCGGGCTCACGGCTCGCGCAGGACGTAGCCCACGCCACGGGCGGTGTGGATGAGCCGGGGCTCGCCGCCTTCCTCCGTCTTCCGGCGGAGGTAGCCCACGTAGACGGCCAGGGAGTTGGTCCCCGAGTCGAAGGTGTAGCCCCAGACCCGGTCGAGGATCAGCTCGCGGGTGAGGACCTGCCGGGGGTGGCGGAGCAGTAGCTCGAGCAGGTCGTACTCGATCCGGGTCAGCGAGAAGGGGCGCCCGGCCCGTCGGGCCTCCCGGGTGGCCGGGTCGAGGGTGAGGTCGGCGAAGGCCAGCACCTCGTCGCCGTCGGGGTCGCTCCGGCGCCGGAGCAGGGCCCGGAGGCGGGCCAGCAGCTCGGCCAGGGCGAAGGGCTTGACCAGGTAATCGTCGGCCCCGGCGTCCAGCCCCTGGACCCGGTCGTTGATGGCGTCGCGGGCGGTCAGCATCAGCACCGGGGTGTCGTCCCCGGCGGCGCGGAGCCGGCGGCAGACGTCGAGGCCGTCGATGGTGGGGAGGCCGATGTCGAGCACCACCGCGTCGGGCGGACGGATGGCGATCTCCTCGAGGGCGACCGGCCCGTCCCCGGCCAGCGACACCTCGTAGCCCTCGAGGCGGAGCGCCCGGTTGAGGGCCCCACTCACCGCGGGATCGTCATCGACGACAAGGACTCGCATCGGGGCCGGAGCCTATCGGGGTGCCAGCTGGTTTCCACGGCATGGGACCGGCGGTGACTAGCCTGGACCGGTCCTCGCCTGCCCCGCAGGTGGAGCAATTCCGAGGTAGTTCAATTGGCAGAACGCTGGCCTTTGGAGCCAGATGTTGGAGGTTCGAGCCCTCCCCTCGGAGCCAGCGGGAGCCTGCAGCGCGGCTCGGACCCCGTCCGGTCAGCCCTTGGCGTTGCGGGCCTTGCTCCGCTGGCGTCCCCGGGTGTGCTGGTCGAGGATCACCTTCCGGAGCCGGACCGTCTTCGGGGTGACCTCCACGCACTCGTCGTCGGAGATGAACTCGAGGGCCTGCTCCAGGGAGAGGAGGAGCGGCGGGGTGAGCCGAATGGCCTCGTCGGCGGAGGCGGACCGGATGTTGGTCTGCTTCTTCTCCTTGGTGGGGTTGACGTCCATCTCCTCGTCCCGGGCGTTCTCGCCCACCACCATGCCCTCGTAGACCTCGGTGCCCGGCGCCACCAGCAGGATGCCCCGTTCCTGCAGGCTCATCAGGGTGTAGCCGGTCGTCACTCCCCGGCGGTCGGCCACCATGGAGCCGTTCCGCTTGGTCTTGAGCTCGCCGTGCCACGGCTCCCACCCGTCGAAGACGTGGTGGAGCATGCCGGTGCCGCGGGTCTCGGTCATGAACTCGGTGCGGAAGCCCACCAGGCCCCGGGCCGGGACCCGGTAGTCCATGCGGACCCAGCCGGTGCCGTGGTTGACCATCTCGATCAGGGTGCCCTTCCGGAGGGCCATGAGCTGGGTGACCACGCCGAGGTAGTCGTCGGGGACGTCGATGGCCACCCGCTCCATGGGCTCGTGGATCTTGCCGTCGATCTCGCGGGTCACCACCTGGGGCTTGCCGACGGTCATCTCGAAGCCCTCGCGGCGCATGGTCTCCACCAGCACGGCCAACTGCAGCTCGCCCCGGCCCTGGACCTCCCAGGTGTCGGGCCGCTCGGTGGTGTCGACCCGGAGGGACACGTTGCCGACCAGCTCGGACTCCAGGCGGGCCAGGATCTGCCGGGCGGTGAGCTTGGAGCCGTCCGACCCGGCCAGGGGCGAGGTGTTGATGCCGATGGTCATGGACAGGCTGGGCTCGTCGACGGTGATCACCGGCAGCGAGCGGGGGTCCTCGGCATCGGCCAGGGTCTCGCCGATGGTGATCTCGGCCATGCCGGCCACCGCGGCGATCTCCCCGGGCCCGGCCTCGAGGGCGTCCACCCGGTCGAGGGCGTCGGTGATGTAGAGCTCGGTGATCTTCGTGCGTTCGATGGTGCCGTCGATCTTGCACCAGGCCACCGTGGCGCCCTTGCGGAGGGTGCCGTTGTGGACCCGGCAGATGGCCAGCCGCCCCAGGTAGGGGGAGGCGTCGAGGTTGGACACGATGGCCTGGAGGGGCGCCTCGGGGTCGAACTCGGGGGCGGGGATGTGGTCGAGGATGGCCTGGAAGAGGGGCTCGAGGTCGGTGCCCTCGACACCCTGCTCGTTGGCGGCCCAGCCGGCCCGGGCGTTGGAGAAGAGGATGGGGAAGCTGATCTGGTGCTCGTCGGCGTCGAGGTCGAGGAAGAGATTCTCCACCTCGCTCACCACCTCGTCGATCCGGGCGTCGGGGCGGTCGACCTTGTTGACCACCAGGACCACCGGCAGGCGGGCCTCCAGCGCCTTGCGGAGCACGAACCGGGTCTGGGGGAGGGGGCCTTCGGAGGCGTCCACCAGCAGCAGTACCCCGTCGACCATGGTGAGCCCCCGCTCCACCTCACCGCCGAAGTCGGCGTGGCCGGGGGTGTCGATGATGTTGATCTTCACCCCGTTGTGGAGCACCGCGGTGTTCTTGGCGAGGATGGTGATGCCCTTCTCGCGCTCGAGGTCGCCCGAGTCCATGACCCGCTCGTTGATCGACTCGTTGGCCCGGAACGCCCCGGACTGCCAGAGCATGGCGTCCACCAGGGTGGTCTTGCCGTGGTCGACGTGGGCCACGATGGCCACGTTGCGGATGTCGTCTCGGGTCTGCATGGGGGGACCGGAACCACCGGTGGGCTGCGTAGGGGCTTTGGACACGAACCTCAGAGCCTACCCGCCGCCTCCGCGTCCCCAGCCGCCGGCGGCCGTCTACCGCCGCAGAGGAACGCCTGCCCGTGCCCCGCTACGACGCGGGGAAGTCCCCGTTGCCGTGTGGGGGGCAGCTGGTGGCATCGACGGGCCATTTCAGGGAACACGTGCCGACCGTGACGCTGGAGGACTGCTCCGACCAGTAGCTGGAGCCGAGGGGGGTGAGGAAGGAGGGTGGGGAGACGACGCTCAGCCGCTGGTCCCAGTTGTAGTCCATGCCGTAGCCGACGGTGCCGCCGCCACTGAGCTGTTCGATGTCCGAGTACTGCTCGGCGAGCGATCCGAGGAAGGCGATCGTGCCGAGAGTCGAGGTGGTCAGCGAGGTGTATCCGAGGTTGGTGACGCCGAAGGTCTGGTTGAGGGTGAGGATGGCGGCTTCGATGATCGGGCTCACGAGCTGGCACTCGATGCCGGAGGTGCACGTACCCGGACCACTCGGGGTGCTGTACTTCGTCTTGTTCGGTAGCCCGATCTCCACGTAGTTGTTGGCGACCAGACCGATCACGTCGTTGAGCTGCCCCGACTGGGCCGTGCACCCCCCCTGCCACAGGCCGGCATTGTTCACGACGGGGTTGGCTGGGGCACACGACGAGTAGGTGATGTTGCCGTCGATGATGATGTCGTTGTTCACACCCAGGGTCACGTCCCCCTGCACCTCGCCGTGGACGATGGCGTCGCCCTCGCACTGAGGAGATCCGGTCTCCCCGTCGTAGGTCGAGTACGTGCCGGATCGGTAGGCGGCGAACAACGGATTGGTGGACTTCGGCAGCCCGCCGCAGACGGCGGACGACGGGGCGTCGACATAGATGACGCCGTTGTCGGGCAGCTTGGGGACCTTGCCGTTGTTCGAGCCGCTCGACGGGAAACACTGGCTCTTGTTCAGTGCGGAGCTGAAAGGATCGAACGTCGGGTTCGCGGCCGTGGCCGCCGTCTCGGGGCTGTCGACGTTGTACGAGCCGTCGGCGTTGAAGGTGATGGTGGTGGGCCCGGCGTAGTAACAGCCATCCAGCTTGGCCAAGTCGGCCAGGTTGGCGTCGGAGGTCGGCGCCCGCTCGGGCGAGCCCTTGTCCACGCAGAACTGACACAGTTTCGTACTGGTTCCCCCGCCGGGGGTGGCCCATTTTACCGTGTTGCTGCACGTCGGCGCGGCGTACGCCCCATAGTTTCGACCGTAGTTCGCTGCCGGGAGCCCAGATGTGACGTAGTCCATCTGCGGCGAATGGCAAACGTACACGTAGTCGTTGGAGAACAGCGGACCGAAGACGGAGAAGCTGGATCCGTCGAGCACCGCGCCGTTCCCATTCGGGTTGCACGGGTCCCCGCCGCCCTGGTACTGGTAGTTGCAGGTTCCACCGCCGCTCCCGATTTTGATGAGGTTCGGGTCGGTCGCCGTGTAGTTGCTCCAGATGACGTTCAGGAGCAGGTCGTCCTGCGGGTTGATGATGACGTGGGCGGTCTGGTACTGAATCGAGGAAAGGTTCACCAGATATCCGGCCGCACCGACCACGGTGACGTCGACGGTCCCCGGCGTGGGGTTCGGCAGAGGGGCCCCCGGCACAAGGGTGGGTGATCCGAAGGCGAACCACTGGTGGAGGTTGTTCGCCGCCACGTTGCGCGAGACGAGGTTCCAACTTCCGAAATGGAACCCCGCCTGGGTGAACTCCTGACAGCTGGCGAGGCTGTTCTCGGAGCACGCGGCGGCGTTGGGATTGGCATTGATGGCGTAGAGGTAGTCGTCGATGCCGGCCCGCACCGCCTGGTAGGCCGCGTGGTCGAGCAGGGTGCGGTTGATGATGGGCGTCTCTTGGGCGGTCTGGGTCATGATCACCACCGCCAGCGCCGACATGATGGTGAGGATGGCCAGGACCAGTACGATCGCCTGCTGCCCGGCGTCCGTCCGCCGCCTGGGCGAACCGGTGCGAGCCGACCTGATCCCGCTCTGCGGAGTCCTGAAGGTCATCCGACCTCCTCCGAGTACCGAGCAGAGTCGGTCACCTGGTCCTGTTCCACACTGAACAGATAGGTGGTGTTGTTGGTGAGGCCGGTGAACCCGGCAGGACTGAAGGAGACCACCTCGGAGATCGGGGAGGTCGTACAGGTGGAGCCATCGCGGGTCTGGCAGTACGTGATGACGTAGCTGCCTGGGGTTGTCCAGGTGAGGGAGACCTGGTTGGTACTGGACGCAGCGCCGACCTGGAACTGGGAGGACCCGTCGGTGGGAGTGAGGGTGACGCCGGTCGTATTTCCGGTGGAGGAGGTGGCGATCGTGAAGGACGGGTTGTCGGTCGTCGGTGTCAGCGACTGGTTGTCGCTCGAGTCAAGGGAGACCCACGTGTCGAAAGAGGTCGGAGCACCGCCCTTGCCGGCGGTCGTGGTCAGGTGCACGTGGACGAAGGTGACCTGGTTGGCGGGGCACGACGTCGCCGAGCATGATCCGTTCAAGGTTGTAACCGGCACCGCGGCGGGAACGCCGCTGTTTTGGGTGGTCGGCACCTGGGTGCTGTACTGGAAAATGGGCGTGGCGCTGTTGGCCGCACCGTTCACGACGGTGGTGATATCGACCAGCGTCTTGGCGGCACTCGCGAGATAGGTGCAGAGGGTGCCGTTGGGGTCGGGGGGGTCTTGGGCGATGAGTGCGGCGAGGTTGGTCGCCGTGGGGCACGACCCGGCATCCGCTTTGGTTGCGGTCACCTTGAACCGGTAACTGGTCGACCCGGCGATCGCCGACGTGGTCGCCTGGATGTACTCCGGGCCGTTTGGGTCGCCGGTGTTCGAGTAGAACGACATCGAGTTGGCCGACATGGCGAAGGGTCCATTTGACGGTTTCTGGTACGCGGGAGGATTCAACTGGACCGGCACCGTCACCGGCGCGAACGGAGGCGTCGGAATGCCGCCGACGGTCGGGTTCTGCGGGACCCACTGTCCCGTGGTCGTGTCCAGACCGAGCGCCGGCGTCGGCGACGCGGCGGATCGGATCAGACGTTGGAGGACGGTGGTGGCCGGAAGGACCTGATTGACCGTTGCGTACGAGTTCTGCACGCCGTTGCTGACGGAGAATGCGGTGTTCACGATCGGGACCGTTATCACCATGATGAGAGCCATGATGGACATGGCGAGGATCAATTCCACCGACGTGAACCCGTCGTCGTGGGTGTGCCACGAAGGGGATCGACGGGAATCGGGACGGTCCAGCATGCTCCCGTCCATCAGTTCGCCTGCACTGTCAGGAGCGCCGGGAAATTGGCCGTCGTGGCGGCGGCCGAAACCCCGGACGGTGAGACGCTGACGGCTTCGGTGGTGGCGGCGCCGTCGAGAGGATTGTGGACGACGAGCGTGTAGTTGCCCAGCGGGACGCCCGCCTCGCTCAGCCCGCTGCCCCCCGTGTCCGGGAGCGTGTACGTGTCGGTGCCGCAGCCGGTCCCGGTAGTGGCGAGCTCGGTGATGGAGACAAGGGCGCCGGGGATCGGCTGTCCCGTGCTGCTGTTCACGACCCGGAGGGGGAGGTACCCGAACTGGAGGTCGGCGGTGTTGGCGGCCCCGACGACGGCGGGCGTGATCGGCAACGTACCGAACGCCTGGGAACTGCAATTGCCGGGCCAGACGTTGTAGCCATTCGGGTAGGGGTACAGGGAGCCGATGGAGACCGGGTTCGTGCCGGCGGTCGACGGGACCATCACCTTGGTGCCCGACCCGGTGAGTCCCGGGTTGCCGACCGTTATGGACAGGCCCTGGGCGACCACGCCTCCGGCCGCGGCCGTTCCAGGGTCGAACGTCGATTCGCTCCATGTACCGCCCGTTGCGACGTACAGGATGGTGCGGTCGGCCGACTCGGCGCCGGCGATGCAGGTTCCCACGGCGGAGCAGGCCACCCCGGTCATGAAGCCGGGTGCCGACTTTCCGGACGGGGGGGAGGGCACGGTGACCAGGTTCCAGGTGGCCCCGCCGTCCGTGCTCTGGGCCAGTACGCCGGTCGGGGAGCCCCCGCTGGTGCCCTGGCCCGATGCGACGCACTGGGTGGAGGACGGGCACGAGATCGCACCGAGCAGGCTGACCGAAGCCAGCGACCCTCCGAGGGTGGCCGGCGAGGCGCTCCACACGAGGGGAGGAGTGGGAGCGGGCGGCGGAGGAGGAGGCGGAGGCGTTCCGGTGAGGTCCTCGATCACCGCGGTGGAGGTGGTGGAGGTCCCGTTCGCCCCCGCGACCAGGCATGCGGTGGTCGACGTGCACACCGGCGGGCTGACGACGTCGGTACCGGCCGGCAGGGCGAAGGCCACCCAGTGCGCCCCCGAGTCGGCGGTGACGTAGTACGTGGGTGCGCCGCCGCTGATGCCCTGGACGAAGCAGGGGGCTCCACTGGTCGACGCGGCGAGCGGACACGTCACCGCGGTCACCGTGGTGGGGCTGGGCGAAAGGGACTGGGCGGAGAAGGTCGACGACGCGGTGGTGAAGGTGTCCACTCCTGATGCGCTCCCGTTGTCGTTGACCAGCAGGCAGGTCTGCGGGGTGGGACAGGCGATGGAGGGGATGTCGGTCGAGCCGGACGTCGCCACCGTGGCCCAGGTGGAGCCGTTGTACGAGAGGAGCCAACCGGATTGGGCGGCGGCCGGTGCGGATCCGGACACGGTGTAGCCCGAGGCGAAGCACTGCCCGGCGGCCGGGCACGATAGGGACGTCAGACCCGCGCCCGTGGCGCCGGCCGGGAGGGCTGGGGCGGCCGAGGTTGCCGACCATAGGTTTCCGCTCTCGGTGAACGTCAGGATGGTCGCTTGCGGCGACCCGGGCACGGCGTCAGTGCTTCCGATGCCGAAACACGTCGTCGTCTGGGGGCAGACGACCGAATGGAGTCGGGCGATCCCCGGGGTGCCCACGATGTTCCACGAGGACCCGCCGGACGAGGTGGCGTAGACCGTCGCCCCACCGGCGCCCTGGCCGGAGACGTAGCAGAGCTGGCTCGATGGGCAGAACGCCCCGTCCTCCCCGGCGGTGACCGACGGGTAATGGAGCGTCACCGTGGCGGCCTGGTCGTAATTGAACTGCTCCTGGGTGATTGCCAACGCCGGGATGGCGACGTTGGAGTCGGTCGGGGTGACGACCTCCTGGTCGTCGACGTAGATCGACGTGGATCCGGTGGGGGGACCGAGGGAGATGGTGTAGTTCCCCTGCGGCACCTCGACGAAGGCGCAGCCGTACTGGTCGGTGGGGACCCGTTGGGGTGCCGAGCCCGGGGACGTCGAGGTGTACGTCATCTCGATGTTCGGCTGTGCCTGGTTCGTCGCTCCGTTGACTTGGACCGCCAGATACCCGTCATTGCTGTTCGAAGGGATGTAGGGGAGCTGGACATTGGTCTCCTCGGAGAACGTGCTCCCGTGGTTCCAGCTGACCAACGCGGTGGCGTTGACGACCTGGGGGACCTGCCCCGAGGTGCAGACGTTCTTGTTGAGGTTCGAGATAAGCGCCCACGACAGCTCCAACGATGCCGTGTAGGTGATCCCGGCGTGGGTGGTGGCAGCCTGGGGGAGCGTGCAGGCCAGCTGTTTCGTCGTGCATCCGGACGGTACGGTCGGTGCACCGGCATTCGGCCACTGACCGTTCATCCAGAGCGACAGCTGGGCAGGTGCGTTGGTGAGGATCGACTCGGCCACCTCGCCGGCAGCCACGCTGGTCCGGTTGTACGAAGTCTGCCTGACGACCGCTCCGAGGAGGTTCGCTATCGGGAGGGTCACCATGATCAGCAGGACGAGGGCCAAGACCACCTCGAGCAGCCCGAAGCCGGCATCCGAGCGGTGCCGGCGTGCCCGTCCCCGCGATGATCGCCGACGGGCGGCGGGCCCCGGACGCTCGGACCGACCGGTCGCACCGGTGCCGAAGGAACGGAACCAGCCGCCTCGTGCCGTAGCGCTGCCGGGAGGTGTCCCGTCGGGAAGGTCACGTGGAGTCATCGACATAGTTCTCTGAGTGGGATCCTAAGGTCGCGCCGAAGCGCGGTCTACGCGTAATTCCACCTGCTGGGTCGGGGGTTTGCTGCCTGGAGGCCGCCCGGCGCCCATGCCTGTCGCCGGGTGGGCGGCCGCCGGCTCAGTAGGACTTGGGCAGCCCCAACGAGTGCTGGGCCACGAAGTTGAGGATCATCTCGCGGCTGACCGGGGCGATGCGGAGGAGGCGGGCCATCCCCCACAGGTCGGCCAGCCCGTACTCGGACGACATCCCGTTGCCGCCGTGGGTCTGGATGGCCTGGTCCAGGGCGGCCAGGGTGGCCTCGCCGGCGGCGTACTTGGCCATGTTGGCCGCCTCGCCGGCTTCGGGGGTGTCGCCGGCGAAGTCGCAGAGCCAGGCGGCCTTGTCGGTCATCAGCCGGGCCAGGTCGACCTCGATCTTGGCCTTGGCCAGCGGGTGGGCGATGCCCTGGTGCCGCCCGATGGGTGTGCCCCACACCTGGCGCTCGATGGCGTAGGTGGCGGCCTTGGCCAGCGCGTACCGCCCGATGCCGTTGGCGGTGGCCGCCGACAGGATCCGCTCGGGGTTGAGCCCGAAGAACACCTGTCGCAGGCCCTCGCCCTCGGCCCCGATCAGGCGGTCGGCCTCCACCTCGACGTTGTCGAAGAAGAGGGTGAACTGCTTTTCGGGGGCCGTGATCTCCACCGGAAGCACCTGTTTGTCCAGGCCGGGCGTGTCGGTGTCCGCCACGAACAGCGACAGCTTCCCGCGGCCGGTGTCGGGGTCGACCCCTGACCGGGTCACCACCAGGATGGCCTGGCACTCGTCGACCCCGGAGATGTAGTACTTCGAGCCGTTGAGGCGGTAGACGTCGCCGTCCTTGGTGGCGGTCAGTGACAGGTTGTGCGAGTTGGACCCGGCGTCCGGCTCGGTGATGGCGAAGGCCATCTTCAGGGTGCCGGCGGCGAAGCCCGGCAGCCACCGCTGCTTCTGGGCCTCGGTCCCGAACTTGGCGATGATGGTCGCACAGATGGCCGGGGAGACCACGATCACCAGCAGCGGGCAGCCGGCGGCGGCCAGCTCCTCCTGGACGATGGCCAGCTCGGTGATGCCCATCCCCCCGCCGCCGTACTCCTCGGGGACGTTGACCCCCAGGAACCCGCCCTCGGCCACCGCCTCCCACAGCTCGTCGGTGCGCTCGTCGGCCCGGGCCTTGGCCACGTAGTACTCGTGGCCGAACTTGGCGGCGATGGAGCCGACCGCCTCACGGAGCATCAGCTGCTCGTCGGTCTGGATGAAATCCACGGTGGTGCTCCTTGGGGCGGGGTCGGATCGGGCGGGGGAAAGGGCGGCGTGATCAGGGCTGTCACCCGGCCGGCAGCAGGTCGACCGGAAGGTCGACCAGCCGGCTCCGGAGGTACTCGCCGAGGCTCTTGGCCTGCGGGTCCGGGCGGGTGGACGAGGCTACCCCCTCGCCCAACAGCCCCACCACCACGAAGTTGAGCGCCCGGAGGTTGGCCAGCTCGTAGCGCTGCACCACCAGGCCGTCGGCCTCGGGGAGGAGCGACAGGAAGCGGTAGACGTCCAGGTACGCCTGGAGCCAGGTCCAGGCGTCGTCGGAGCGGGCCCAGAAGCCCACGTTGGCGTTGCCGCCCTTGTCTCCGGACCGGGCACCGATGACGGTGCCGAGCGGCACCCGGGCGGTCTCCCCGCCGACGGTCCACACCTGCGCCGGCGGGGCGTCGGGGAGCGGGGCGGTCGCGGTCCGCTGCCGGTGGGCGGCATGGGGGACCGGCACCCGCCGGCCGCCGGGCAGCACCGTCTCGGGCGTCACCAGCTCGGCGGGGACCAGGGCCGGCCAGTACACCCCGTAGACGGCCCCGGGGGTCGGCGGCGAGGTCAGGTGCAGGCCGGGGTAGGCGGCCAGGGCCAGCTCGGTGGCGGCGTCGGAGAAGGCCCGGCCCACCCGGTCGCCGTCGGCGTCCTTCACGGTGATCCGGAGCTGGGCGGCGGCCTCGGCATTGGTGGGGGCGTCGGGCTTGTCCGTCCGGAGCAGTCGGGCGTCGAACTCGGCGAACTGGTGGCGCCCGCCGAGCTTCTCCTCCAGGGCCCGCACGGTGAGGTCGGCCTTGGCCTCGATGTCCAGGCCGGTGAGGACGAAGGTCATCGAGTTGCGCCAGCCGCCCAGCAGGTTCAGGCAGACCTTCACGTGATCGGGGGCGGGCGTCCCCCGGGTACCGGCCATCCGCACCCGGTCCGGCCCCTCCTCGGTCAGCGTGGTGGTGTCGAAGTGGGCGACCACGTCGGTGTTGGGGTACTCGGGGGCGCCGATCTCGTAGAGGAGCTGGGCGGTGACGGTGCCGATGGAGACCTGGCCCCCGGTACCGGGGTGCTTGGTGATCACCGACGAGCCGTCCTCGGCGACCTCGGCGATGGGGAAGCCGGGGTGGTCGAGCCCCGGCACCTCGGTGAAGAAGGCGTAGTTGCCCCCGGTGGCCTGGGGCCCGCACTCGATGACGTGCCCGGCCGCCACCGCCCCGGCCAGGCGGTCCCAGTCGGTGGGCGACCACCCGTGGTGCCAGGCCGCCGGGCCCACCACCAGCGAGGCGTCGGTGATCCGCGGACAGATCACCACGTCGGCGCCGGCCGACAGGGCCTCGACGATGGGCCAGGCCCCCAGGTAGGCGTTGGCGGTGACCACCTGGCCGGAGGCGTCGGCCAGGGGGACGCCGGTGTCGAGGTGGGCGAGGTCGTGACCGGCGGCGGCCAGCTCGGGGAGGCGCGGCATCAGGTCGTCGCCCTCCACGTGGGCGACGGCCACCGCCAGGCCCAGCCGGTCGGCCAGCAGGCCGACCTGCTCGGCCAGGCCGGCGGGGTTGAGGCCGCCGGCGTTGGTCACCACCTTGATGCCCCGGTCCACGCAGGTGCCGAGCACGTCCTCCATCTGGGTCAGGAAGGTCCGGGCCCAGCCCCGGGAGGCGTCGCGCTGGCGGCCCTTCCAGAGGATGAGCATGGTCAGCTCGGCCAGCCAGTCGCCGGTGAGGACGTCGATGGGGCCGCCGTCGACCATCTCCCGGGCGGCGGCCAGCCGGTCCCCGAAGAAGCCGGAGCAGTTGGCGATACGGACCGGATCGGTCACCCGTCACCCCGTTCGTCGTCTCGGCGCTCGTCGCCCGGTCCGGCGCCGTCTGATCCGCCGTCGGCCTCCCCGTCGGTCTCGACCTCCACCAGCACCCGCCCGGTCTCCACCTGCTCGCCGACGGTCACATGGACGCCGGTCACCGTCCCCGCCCCCTCGGCATGGACGGCGTGCTCCATCTTCATCGCCTCGAGCACCACCAGCAGCTGGCCGGCGGCCACCTCGTCACCGGGGGTCACCGCCACCCGCACCACGCCGCCGGGCATCGGGGCCACCGACGACCCGGGCCGGAGCTGGCTGCCCGGGATGGGGAACCGCTCCCGTTCCACCAGGGCGGTGGCGCCGTCGGGGCCGTCGACCCAGCTGCGGGGGCCGTCGCGCTCGACCCGGTAGCGGCGGGTGACGCCGTCCTCGGTGAGGACCACCAGGTCGGGGGCGATCGTCCCCAGCACCAGGTCGACCGCCTCGCCGTCGACGGCCAGCGCCTCCGGGGCGTCGCCCGACCGGCCGAACCGGTAGCCGACGGTGAGCTCGTCCCCGCTCCCCCCCACGATGAAGGAGGTCTCCTGCAGCGCCGACGGGCTGTTGCGGAAGCCGGACGGCACCGCCGGCTGGACCCGGGCGTCCCGCCGCCGGGCGGCCTGGGCGGCCAGCGCCAGCGCCACCGCCTGCCGGCGGACGGCGCCGGCGTCGGCCAGGGGGGCGGCCAGGGTGTCGAGCCCGTGCCGGTCGAGGAAGCCGGTGTCGGTGTCGCCGGCACCGAAGCCCGGGTGGCGCAGGGTGCGAACCAGCAGGTCGCGGTTGGTGGTGACGCCGTGGATGCGAGCGGCGGCCAGGGCGGCCGACAGCGCGGCGACCGCCTCGGGGCGGGTGGGGGCCCAGGCGATGACCTTGGCCAGCATCGGGTCGTAGTGGGGGCTCACCTCGCTCCCCGACTCCACGCCGCTGTCGAGCCGGATGGCCGGGGCGTCAGGGCCGGTGGGCACCTCGAAGCGGGTGAGGGTGCCGGTGGACGGCAGCCAGCCGGCGGCCGGGTCCTCGGCGTAGAGACGGGCCTCCACGGCATGTCCCACCGGACCCCGCCCGACGACGTCGTGCACCGGGCGGGGGAGGGGCGCCCCCCCGGCCACCAGCAGCTGGAGGCGGACCAGGTCGAGGCCGGTGACCGCCTCGGTGACCGGGTGCTCCACCTGCAGCCGGGTGTTCATCTCCAGAAAGAAGGGCTCGCCGTCCCGGTCGACCACGAACTCGACGGTGCCGGCGTTGACGTAGCCGACGGCGGCGGCGGCGGCCGTCGATGCCGCCATCAGCCGGCTCCGCAGGGAAGGGGAGACCGCCGGGGAGGGGGCCTCCTCGATGATCTTCTGGTGGCGGCGCTGGATGCTGCACTCGCGCTCGAAGAGGGCGACGGTGGCACCGTGGGCGTCGGCCAGCACCTGCACCTCGATGTGGCGGGGATCGGTCACGTACCGCTCGAGGAAGACCGTCCCGTCCCCGAAGGCGGAGGCGGCCTCGCGCCGGGCGCTGTCGAGGGCCTCGGCCAGGTCGTCGGGGCCGGCGACGATGCGCATGCCCCGTCCGCCGCCCCCGGCCGAGGCCTTGACCAGCAGCGGCCAGCCCAGCCCGTCGACCTCCCCGGGATCGGGGAGGTCGACGTCCCCGGCCACCGTGATGGACGGGAGGGTGGGCACCCCGGCCGCCCGCATCAGTGCCTTGGCCCCCACCTTGGAGCCCATGGCGTCGATGGCCGAGGCCGGCGGGCCCACCCAGACCAGGCCGGCCCCGGTCACCGCCCGGGCGGCGTCGCCCGACTCGGAGAGGAACCCGTACCCCGGGTGGACGGCGTCGGCGCCGGAGCGGGCGGCGGCGTCGAGCAGCCGGTCGGTGCGGAGGTAGGTCTCGGCGGGGGAGGCGCCCGGCAGCCGGACGGCCAGGTCGGCCTCGTGGACGTGGGGGCTCGCGGCGTCGGGGTCGGAGTGGACCGCCACGCAGGTGATGCCCATGGCGTGGGCGGTGCGGAAGATGCGCCGGGCGATCTCCCCGCGGTTGGCCACCAGCAGGGTGCGGATCGGGGTGAGGGCCGGCGTGGTGGCGGGGTGGGGGGCGGGGTCGTGGCTCACGGTCGCCTACATCCGGAACACGCCGTAGCCACGGGTGCCCTCGATGGGTTGGTTGTCGATGACCGACAGGCACATGCCCAGCACGGTCCGGGTGTCGCGGGGGTCGATGATGCCGTCGTCGTAGAGGCGGGCGGTGAGGAAGAGGGGGAGCGACTCCGACTCGATCTGGGCCTCCACCAGCTCGCGCATGGCGGCATCGGCTTCCTCGTCGAACGGGACGCCCTTGGCCGCCGCCGACTGGCGGCCGACGATGGAGAGCACGCCGGCCAGCTGGGCGGGGCCCATCACCGCCGAGCGGGCGTTGGGCCAGGCGAAGAGGAAGCGGGGGTCGTAGGCCCGGCCGCACATGCCGTAGTTGCCGGCCCCGTAGGAGGCGCCGATGTTGACCGTCAGGTGGGGGACCGACGAGTTGGAGACGGCGTTGATCATGTGGGCACCGTGCTTGATGATGCCGTGCTGCTCATACTCCTTGCCCACCATGTAGCCGGTGGTGTTCTGGAGGAACAGCAGCGGGACGTCGATCTGGTTGGCCAGCTGGATGAACTGGGTGGCCTTGTGGGCCTCCTCCGAGAAGAGCACACCGCGGTGGTTGGCCAGCACCCCGATCGGGTAGCCGTGGATCGAGGCCCAGCCGGTCACCAGGCTGGTGCCGTAGAGCGGCTTGAACTCGTCGAACCGGGAGCCGTCGACCACCCGGGCCAGCACCTCCCTCGGGTCGAAGGGGACCTTGGGATCGGCCGAGGCGATGCCCAGCAGCTCGTCGGGATCGTGGGCCGGCGGGTCGGCCGGCAGGCTGGGACCCGCCCCCCGCTTCCGCCAGTGCAGCCGGCTGACGATCTGGCGGCCCAGCCGGATGGCGTCGGGCTCGTCGACGGCCAGGGCGTCGGCCAGGCCCGAGACCCGGGCGTGCATGGAGGCGCCGCCCAGCTCCTCGTCGTCCGACTCTTCCCCGGTGGCCATCTTCACCAGCGGCGGCCCGCCCAAGAACACCTTGGAGCGCTCCTCGATCATCACGATGTAGTCGCTCATGCCGGGTACGTAGGCGCCGCCGGCGGTGGAGTTCCCGAACACCAGCGCAACGGTGGGGATGGCGGCCGCCGAGTGCCGGGTGAGGTCGCGGAAGGCGCGCCCGCCGGGGATGAACAGCTCGGCCTGGGCGGGGAGGTCGGCGCCCCCCGACTCCACCAGGTTGATCACCGGCAGGCGGTTCTGGAGAGCGATGTCGGAGGCCCGGGCGCTCTTCTTGAAGGTGAACGGGTTCATGGCGCCGCCCCGCACCGTCGGGTCGTTGGCCGAGATGAGGCACTCCACCCCCTCGACCACCCCGATGCCGGTGATCGACGAGGCCCCCACCGTGTACTCGGTGCCCCAGCCGGCCAGCGGGCACAGCTCCAGAAAGGCGGTGTCCCGGTCGAGGAGGAGCTCGATCCGCTCGCGGGGGGGCAGCTTGCCCCGCTGACGGTGGCGGGCCACGTACCGCTCGCCCCCCCCGGCCCGGGCCACGGCCAGCTGCCCATCGACCAGGGCGACCGCCTCCTCGAGGGCGGCCCGGTTGGCCCGGTAGGCCTCCGAGGCGGGGTCGACGGTGGTGGGGAGGATGGGCATGGATCGGTGGTGCCGCGGCGGCATGCTGGGCATGGCGGTCCGGACGTGGGAAGAATAGGCCCCATGAGCCAACCGCCGCCCACCCGGCCCGCGACGCCCGACGACCGGGAGGTCCCGGCATGGTGATCCGCACCTATCCCCAGTCCGCGCCGGAGGACGGCCCCGACCGGGCCGTCGGCCGGCCGCCGTCGATCCGGTCGGGTCGCACCCTCTCGGCGGTGGTGCTGGCGGCCGGGGAGGGGACCCGCATGCGCTCGGCCCGGCCCAAGCCCCTCCACCGGCTGTGCGGGCGGCCGATGGTGCTCCACGTCCTCGACGCCTTGGCCGAGCTGTCGATCGCCCGGGTGGTGGTGGTGGTGGGCCACCGGGCCGAGTGGGTGACCAAGACGCTGATCGAGCACGCCCCACCGGGCATGGCCATCGAGTTCGTGGAGCAGGTCGAGCAGCGGGGCACCGGCGACGCCATGTCGGTGGCCCTCACCGGGCTGCCCGACGACGAGGAGGACGAGGAGGGCGACGTGGTGGTCCTCCCCGGGGACACCCCGCTGCTCCGGCCGGCCACCCTGGCCACCCTGGTGCGGCGCCACCGGTCCACCGATGCGGCCGCCACCCTCCTGACCGCCGTCCTCGACGACCCCACCGGCTACGGCCGGGTGGTGCGGGGTCGGAACGACGACGTGGCCCGGGTGGTGGAGCAGGCCGACGCCACCCACGAGGAGCTCGACGTGCAAGAGGTGAACACCTCCATCTACTGCTTCCGGCGGAGCGTGCTGGCCCCGTCGCTGCGCCGGCTCAGCCCGGCCAACGCCCAGGGCGAGTACTACCTGACCGACGTGGTGGGGGTGCTGGCCGAGGCGGGTCACAAGGTGGGGTCGGTGGTGGTGGAGGACACCATGGAGGTGGCCGGGGTCAACGACCGCGCCCAGCTGGCGGTGGCCGAGGCCGAGCTGCGCGACCGGATCAACGAGCGGTGGATGCGGCGGGGGGTGACCATGTGGGATCCCGAACGGACCTACATCGACGCCGACGTCTACCTCGGGACCGACGTGGTCCTGCTGCCCGGGGTGATCCTCCAGGGGAGCTGCGTGGTCGACGAGCACGCCGAGATCGGGCCCGACGCCCACCTGGTGGACACCCGGGTGGCGGAGGGCGCGGTGGTGGCCAACAGCGTGTGCCGCCGGGTGGTCATCGGCCGCGACGCCCGGGTGGGCCCGTTCGCGGTGCTCGGGGAGGGCACCGAGGTGCCCCCCGGCGGAGTGGCGGGACCCACGGCGGCCGGCGGCTGACCGGCCACCCGGCCCGCGACCCCCGCCGGGCCGGGCCGGGCGGGGTGCCGGGGACGGACGGGCCGCGCCCGGCGCGGTAGCGTCAGGGGATGGAATTCACCCCCCGCCGCCGCCTCGAGCTGGTCTCTGGGAGGTCCCACCCGGAGCTGGCCCGGGACATCGCCGACCAGCTGGGCGTCGAGCTCGGCGAGGCCAACTTGCGCGAGTTCGCCAACGGGGAGATCCACTGCCGGTACGGCAACTCCATCCGGGGGAGCGACGTCTTCATCGTCCAGACCCACTGCGGTCCGGTCAACGACTCGCTGATGGAGCACCTGATCATGATCGACGCCGCCAAGCGGGCGTCGGCCAAGCGGATCACCGCGGTGTGCCCCTACTACGGCTACTCGCGCCAGGACCGCAAGGCCACCGGCCGCGAGCCGATCACCGCCAAGCTGGTGGCCGACATGCTGTCGGTGGCCGGCGCCGACCGGGTGGTCAGCGTCGACCTCCACTCCGGTCAGATCCAGGGCTTCTTCGACGTGCCCTTCGACCACCTGACCGCCGCCCCGGTCCTGGTGGAGTACCTGCGGGCCCAGGGCAACGAGGACCTGGTGGTGGTGGCCCCCGACGCCGGCCGGGTGAAGGTGGCCGAGCGGTTCAGCCAGCACCTCTCGGCCGACCTGGCCGTAGTGCACAAGCGGCGCCCCCGGGGCACCGCCAACCAGGTCGAGGCGCTCCACGTGGTGGGCGACGTGGACGGCCGGATCTGCGTGCTGATCGACGACATGATCGACACCGCCGGCACCATCGTGGCCGCCGCCGACCTGCTGGCCGAGCGGGGGGCCAGCGAGGTGTGGTGCATGGCCACCCACGCGGTGCTCTCCGATCCGGCGGTCGACCGGCTGAAGAACTCGGCCCTGACCAAGGTGGTGGTGACCAACACCCTGCCCATCCCCGCCGACCGCCGCTTCGACAAGCTGGAGGTGCTGTCGGTGGCCCGACTGATCTCCGACGCCATCGACGCCGTCTTCGAGGACACCTCGGTGTCGGAGATCTTCGGGGGCGAGAACCTGGCCTGATCGGGTGCCGTCGGGCGGGCCTCAGGCGCCCGGCAGCGCCGGGGCCAGGGCCTCCAGCTGGGACAGGGTGCCGTCCAGGCCGCCCCCGAGCGGCTGGAGCAGCACGTGGTCGGCCCCGCCGTCGAGGTGCTCGGCGACCCGGTCGGCGACGGCCCGCTCGTCGCCCCAGGCCACGATGGCGTCCACCAGCCGGTTGCTGCCGCCGTCGGTCACGTCATCGTCCGAGTAGCCCAGGCGGACCAGGTTCCGCACGTAGTTGGGCAGCCGGAGGTAGCCGGCCATGTGGCGCCGGGCCACCCGGCGGGCGGTGTCCGGGTCGGTCTGGAGCACCACGGCCTGCTCGGGGATCAGCAGGCGGTCGGGTCCGAGCGCCCGGCGGGCCAGCGGGGTATGTGACGTCGGCACGAAGTACGGGTGCGCCCCGTCGGCCCGCTCGCCGGCCAGCGCCAGCATCCGGGGCCCGAGGGCGGCCAGCACCCGGGGAAAGGCGACCGGTGGAGGAGTGGTGGCCGCCTCGCGGTCCATGTCGTCGAGGTAGCCGACCATCCGGGCCAGCGGCCGGCGGTACGCCGCCCCACCGGCCTCCACCACCGGCGCATGGCTGACCCCCACCCCGAGGACCAGCCGGTCGGGCCACCCCTCGGCCAGGGTGGTGGCGCCCGCCTGCATGGTGGCCGGGTGGCGGGCCCAGAGGTTGGCGATGCCGGTGCCGACCGACAGGGTGGTGGTGCCCGACAGCAGCACGGCGGCGAAGGCGAAGGCATCGCGGCCGCCGAGGACCTCGCCGGTCCACAGCGACCCGAAGCCGAGCTCCTCGATGCGCCGGGCGGCGGCCCGGGCGTCCTCGGCGCCGGCCGGGCGCAGCACCCCCGACCAGACCCCGACGGGTCCGAGGCGCTGGCGGGTGCTCCGGACGATCTCCTGGCGGGTGGTGGTCACGGCGGCCTCCGGTCGGTCGGGGACCCCCGGGGGTCCGGGGGCGTCATCCCACCGTAGGGTCGGCGGCGGCCGGGTGGTCCGGGTGGTCCGGGTGGTCCGGGTGGTCCGGGTGGTCCGGGTAGTCCGGTGGTCCGGTCCGGCACCCCCTGTGGCCCGGCGTGCCGGGGAGCGTCTATCATGGTGGGCCGTCAGTGGCGGCACGACCCACCGGCGCCTCGCGGCGCCACCCACCCGGTCGCCGCCCCCGTGCCCGCACCACCCGAGGAGTACCCGCATGCCCGAGACCACGCTTGTCGCCGAGGCTGGCCGCCCGACCGGCACCAGCTCGACTCGCCGCCTCCGGGCCGAGGGCCGGATCCCCGGCGTGGTCTACGGCCACGGCACCGATCCGGTGCCCGTCTCGGTGGTGGCCCGCGACTTCCGCATCGCCATGTCGGGCGAAGCCGGCCTGAACACGCTGCTCTCCCTGCAGCTGGACGGCAAGGACCTGCTCACCCTGGCCCGTGACATCCAGCGCCACCCGGTGAAGAACGTGGTGACCCACGTCGACTTCCTGATCGTACGCCGCGACGAGGTCATCGCCGCCGAGGTCACCATCAACCTGGTGGGTGAGGCCATCGAGGTCCAGCACGGCGACGGCGTCGTGGACCAGCAGCTCTTCACCCTGGCCATCAAGGCCAAGCCGGCCGACATCCCGCCGTCGGTGGACCTCGACATCTCCGGGCTGACCATCGGTGGGTCGCTGCACGTCTCCGACCTCACCGTGCCCCGGGGCGTCGAGATCGAGACGGAGTCGGACGCCACGGTGGTGGCCGGCCAGCCGCCGAGGGTCCAGGCCACCGAGGAGGAGATCGCCGCCGAGGCGGCCGAGGCCGCGGCCGCCGCCCCGGCCGGCGACGCCACCGACGCCTCCGAGGAGTAACCCCTGCCTCCCGGCCGGCACACCCTGGCGCCGCCCGGCGCCCGGAAGGGATCGCCGGCCGACCTGCTGGTGGTAGGCCTCGGCAACCCCGGCCCGGAGTTCGAGGGCACCCGACACAACGTCGGCGCCGACGCCGTGGCCCAGCTGGCCGACCGGCACGGCGGCCGCCTCCGGTCCGAGAAGGGCCTCCACGCCCTGGCGTGCGAGGTCCGGATCGGCGACCGCCGGGTGCTCCTCGGCGTTCCCATCACCTACATGAACGAGTCGGGCCTGGCCGTGGCCCCCCTGGTGCGCCGGGCGGGTCTCGCCCCCGACGGCCCCACCACCGACGGCCTCGGCGCCCTGGTGGTGGTTCACGACGAGCTCGACCTCCCCCCGGGACGGGTCAAGCTGAAGGCCGGGGGCGGCAACGCCGGCCACAACGGGCTGAAGTCGATCGAGCAGCACCTCCACACCAACGCCTTCCTGCGGATCCGGATCGGTATCGGCAAGCCCCCCGGGCGCCAGCCGGGGGCCGACTTCGTGCTCAAGCGCCCGGGCAAGGCCGAGCGGGTGATCCTGGCCACCGCGGTGGAGGAGGCCGCCGACGCCGTCGAGGCGGTCCTGGCGCTCGGGGTGGAGGCCGCCATGAACCGGTTCAACACCGACGCCTGACCCGGCGGCGGGGAGCCCCGGATCGGGGGACCGCCCGGCCGCCGCGTAAGAAGGGACTAATTACCCGGTGCCCCGCTGACCGGCCGGCAACCCCGGCCGTTACGATCGGATCGTGGGACTTGACGACGACACGGTGATCTCGGTCCGTGGGCTGACCAAGTCGTACGGGGACTTCCAGGCGCTGCGGGGGGTCGACTTCGAGCTCCGTCGCGGCCATGTGCTCGCCCTGCTCGGCCCGAACGGCGCCGGCAAGACGACCACGGTGGAGATCCTCGAGGGGTTCCGGCACCGTGACGGCGGCGAGGTGTCCGTGCTGGGCGCCGACCCCTCCCACCGCGACCGGGCCCTCCGGGCCAAGATCGGCATCGTCCTCCAGGAGTGCGCCGTCGACGCCTACCTGACGGTGGTCGAGGCCATCACCCAGCGGTCGGTGCTCTACCCGACGCCACGGCCGGCCGACGAGGTCGTCGAGCTGGTGGGCCTGGAGTCCAAGCGCGACGCCCGGATCAAGACGCTCTCCGGCGGCCAGCAGCGCCGCCTCGACCTCGGTTTGGCCCTGGTCGGCGATCCGGAGCTGATCTTCCTCGACGAGCCCACCACCGGCTTCGATCCCACCGCCCGCCGCGAGTCGTGGGACCTGGTGCGGGGGCTGTGCGCCGAGGGGCGCACTGTGGTGCTCACCACCCACTACATGGACGAGGCCCAGGCCCTGGCCGACCAGGTGGCGGTGATCGCCGCCGGCAAGGTGGTGGCCACCGGCACCCCCGACACCATCGGAGGCCGCGACCAGGGCCGGACGACCGTCCGCTTCGTGATCCCCCCGGGTGTCTCCCTGGCCGACCTGCCGCTGCCACCGGGCATCTGCCCCACCGTCAAGTGCGGTGCGGTGGAGTTCAGCCTCCCCGACGCCACCACCCTCCTCCACGACCTCACCGGCTGGTCGGTCACCAGCGGGCGGCCCCTGTGCGGCCTCACCGTGACCCGGCCGTCGCTGGAGGACGTCTACCTCTCCCTCACCGGCGCCGAGGTGGACCACCCGTGAACGACCTCCTCGTCGCCCGGCACCAGATCAACTACGAGCAGAAGACCTACTGGCGCAACCCGATGGCCGCGGTGTTCACCTTCATGTTCCCGGTGGTCTTCCTGCTGGTGGTGGGAACCTCGGCCGGCAGCTCGAAGATCCCGGACTCCACCCTCCGCTACGACCAGTACCTGGTGGTGGCCATGCTGGTCTTCGGCCTGGTGGCCGCCTGTTACACCAACCTGGGCGTCACCCTCAGCATCCGCCGCGACTCCGGCGTGCTGAAGCGGATGCGCGGCACCCCCATCTCGGCCGGCTCCTACGTCGGGGGCATCGTCGGCAGCGTGCTGATCAACGTGATGCTGCTCACCATTTTGGTGGTGTCGATCGGTATGGTCGGGTACCACCTCCACTTCCCGTACCACCCGCTGGCGGTGGTGGTCACCCTGCTGGTGGGGGTGGTCACCTTCTCGGCCCTCGGGCTGGCGGTGACGGTGATCGTCCCCAACGCCGAGGCCGCCCCGGCGGTGATCAACGGCATCTACTTCCCGATCGTCTTCATCTCCGGCGTCTTCTACCCGATCGCCAACTCGTCGGTGCTGTCCCAGATCGCCACCTTCTTCCCCGTGCGCCACATGGTCAACGCCCTCGTCGGCGCCTTCGAGGGCGGGCCGCAGTCGGGGTTCAAGGGCTGGGACCTGCTGGTGATGCTGCTCTGGGCCGCCGCCGCCCTGGCCTTCGCCCTCACCCGGTTCCGCTGGGAGCCCCGCCACCGCTGAGCCGCCGGAGCACCCCGGTCGGCCCGGTACCCTGAGGGCGTGAGCCTCCGCTCGCTCTCCCCCCTGCTGCGTCACGAACCCGCCTTCACGCGGGTCATCGGCGCGTCCAACGCCACCCTGGCCGTGGCCACGCCGGCCCAGGCCTTCGTCCTGGCCGGCCTCATCCGGCTCGGGAGCCGCCGCCCGGTGCTGGTGGTGACCCCGACGGCCGCCGCCGCCGACCAGCTGGCCCACGACCTCGGGGCGCTGGTGGAACCGGCTGCCGGGCCCGACGATGCCGAGGCGGGGGAGATGCCGGCCGGGTCCGGGGCCTCCGCCGGCCGGACGGCGGTGGACGTCTTCCCGGCCTGGGAGACCCTGCCCTTCGAACGGGTGAGCCCCGACGTCTCGACCATGGGCCACCGGCTCCGGCTGCTCTGGCAGCTGGGGGGCGGCTCCGCCGACGAGCGGCCCGACGTGGTGGTGGCGCCGATCAAGGCCGTGCTCCAGCGCCTGGGTCCCTGGCGGACCGCCGCCCGGCCGGTGGTGGTCACCCACGGCGACCGGGTGGTGGTCGACGACCTGGTGGCCCAGCTGGTGGCCATGGGCTACCGCCGCGAGTCCCTCGTCGAGCACCGGGGTGAACTGGCGGTGCGCGGGGGCATCGTCGACGTCTTCCCCTCGACCGCCGACGACCCCATCCGCATCGACCTGTGGGGCGACGAGGTCGACCGCCTCACCCGGTTCGACGTGGCCGACCAGCGGTCGATCGAGGACCTGACCTCGGTCGAGCTGTTCGGCTGCCGGGAGCTGGTCCCCGACCACGGGGTCCGTCGGGTGGCCGAGGAGATGATGGAGACCGCCCCTTGGGGCCGCGACCAGTGGGAGCGCCTGGCCGAAGGCCAGCTCTTCGACGGCATGGAGTCGTGGCTGCCGTGGCTGGCCGAGGGGGAGGAGCTCCTCACCGACCTGCTGGGCGACGACGCCGTGGTGGTGGTGGTCGAGCCCCGCCGGGTCCGCGACCGGGCCGGGGAGCTCCTCGACGAGGAGACGGCGCTGGCCGAGGCGCTGGCGTCGACCTGGGGCCTGGAGGACGACGCCGGGACCCCGCGCCTCCACGTCGCCTACGACCGCCTGCTGGCCGGCTCCGGGGCCTCGGTGCTGTCGCTGGTGCCCTCGGCCGAGGGCCCCGACATCCCCACGGTGGAGAGTCGGGGCTGGGAGCCGATCCTGGGGGACGGCGGGCGCCTCGCCGCCCAGGTGGCCTCCCTGACCGGCTCGGGCTACTCGGTGGTGCTGTGCTCGTCGACGGCCGGCGGCGCCCAGCGCCTGGCCGGCATCCTGGCCGAGGAGGGGGTCACCGTCCCGGTGGCCGGTGCGGCCGTCGACCTGGGCAGCCCCGGGGCCCGGGTGGTGGTGGCCACGGTCGACCGCGGGTTCGTGCTCCCCGGCTCCAAGGTGGCGGTCCTGGCCGAGTCGGACGTCACCGGCCGGCGCCGCCCGCACCGGCAGGCCCGGACCCGCGCCCGCCCGGTGGACGGCTTCTTCGACGACCTGGCGCCGGGCAGCTACGTCGTCCACCGCCAGCACGGGGTGGCCCGCTACGGCGGCATGGTGACGCGGACCATGGGCGGGGCCACCCGCGACTACCTGCTGCTGGAGTACCGCGGCGCCGACAAGCTCTACCTGCCCACCGACCAGATCGAGCTGCTCACCCCCTACGCCGGGGGCGACGCCCCGGCCGTCAGCCGGTTGGGCGGCTCCGAGTGGCAGAAGGCGCGGGCCAAGGCCCGGGCGGCCGTCCACGAGATCGCCGAGGAGCTGGTGGCCCTCTACCGCCGCCGGCTGGAGGTGGAGGGGCACGCCTTCGGTCCCGACACCCCCTGGCAGGCCGAGCTCGAGTCCTCCTTCCCCTTCGTGGAGACCACCGACCAGCTCCGGGCCATCGAGGACGTGAAGGCGGACATGGAGCGCCCGGTCCCCATGGACCGGCTGGTCTGCGGCGACGTCGGCTTCGGCAAGACGGAGGTGGCCATCCGCGCCGTCTTCAAGGCGGTCCAGGACGGCTACCAGGCCGCGGTGCTGGTCCCGACCACCCTGCTGGCCAGCCAGCACTTCCAGACCTTCGCCGACCGCTACGCGCCCTTCCCGGTGAAGGTGGAGCTGTTGAGCCGCTTCCTCACCAACGCCCAGGCGCGCCAGGTCCTGGCCGGCGTGGCCGACGGGTCGGTGGACGTGGTCGTCGGCACCCACCGGCTGCTGGGCGGGGACGTGGACTTCAAGAAGCTCGGGCTGCTGGTGGTCGACGAGGAGCAGCGCTTCGGGGTCTCCCACAAGGAGTCCATCAAGGCCATGGCCGACGGCGTGGACGTCCTGACCCTGACGGCCAGCCCCATCCCTCGGACCCTCGAGATGGCCCTCACCGGCATCCGCGACCTGTCGATGGTGAACACGCCGCCCGCCGCCCGCCGGCCGATCCTCACCCACGTCGGCGAGTTCGCCGAAGGCGCCGCCTCCGAGGCGATCCGACGCGAGCTGCTCCGGGAGGGACAGGTCTTCTACGTGCACAACCGCGTCCAGGACATCGACGCCGTGGCCCGGCAGGTCGCCCGGATGGCACCCGAGGCCCGGGTGGCCGTCGCCCACGGCCAGATGGACGAGGGCTCACTCGAGAAGGTGGTCCTCGACTTCTGGGAGGGGGCCTACGACGTGCTGGTGTGCACCACCATCATCGAGTCGGGGATCGACATGCCGAGCGTCAATACCCTGGTGGTGGACCGGGCGGACCTGCTGGGCCTGGGCCAGCTGCATCAGCTGCGCGGCCGGGTCGGCCGGGCCGGGTCGCGGGCCTACGCCTACCTGTTCCACCCGGCCGACAAGGTGCTCTCCGAGCAGGCCTACGAGCGGCTGCGCACCATCGGCGACCACACCGAGCTGGGGTCGGGGTTCAAGATCGCCCTCCGCGACCTGCAGATCCGGGGGGCGGGCAACCTGCTGGGCCGGGACCAGTCGGGGCACATCGCCGCCATCGGCTACGACCTCTACGTCCAGATGGTCTCCGAGGCGGTGTCGGAGCTGAAGGGCGAGGTCCGGCCCCAGCCGGTGGACCTCAAGCTCGACCTGCCCGACGCCGCCCACCTGCCGGCCACCTACGTGGCCGCCGAGGACGTCCGCCTCGAGGCGTACCGGCGGATCACCGGGCTGCGGGACGCCGCGGAGATCGACGACGTGCGCACCGAGTGGGAGGACCGGTTCGGCCCCGTGCCGCCGCCGGCCGCCGCCCTGCTCGACGTGGCCCGCCTCCGGGTGGAATGCCTCCGGCTCGGGATCACCGAGCTGACCGTCACCGTGCCCCGGTCCCTGGGTGGCCGGTCGGGGGCCCCGGGGTCGCGTGCCTCGGTCAAGCTGTCGCCGATCGAGCTGCCGGCCTCGGCCGAGGTCCGGCTGCGGCGTCTCGCCCCGGGGGGCACCTACCAGGCCGACCTCCACCGGCTGCTGGCACCCCTGGGGGCACCGGCGACCGGCACCGAGTACGCGCCGGTGGTGGTCGACCTCCTCCGCCAGCTGGTACCGCCGGCGGACCCGGTCCCCGGGCCGGCCGGCGACACCCCCGCCGCGGCGACGGGGGCCGCCCCCGAACTGTCCGGGGCGGCGACGGGCCGGTAGCATCGCCGCCGTGAAGCGCCTCCTCGGCCTGGCCGCCGTCGTCATCGTCGCGGGCGTCGCGGCCACCGGGTGCAACGTGGCGCCCCGGGCCGCCTCCGTCAACGGCTCGACCATCTCGATCGGCTCCCTGAACAGCCAGCTCTCGGCGCTCGACACCACCCAGGCCGGCCAGTGCCTCCTCGAGGCCCAGACCGGGCAGACCATTCAGACCACCGGAACCGGCGGGACCGGCACCTACGACATGGGGTTCGCCGACGCCATCCTCCAGAACCAGGTCAGCAACACCCTGGCCGCCCAGCTGGCGTCGTCCAAGGGCCTGACCATCACCACCGCCGGCCTGGCCACCGCCCAGACCGATTTCGAGGCGCTGCTCGGCGGGGAGATCAGCCAGGCCGCCCAGCTGGCCTCGCAGTCCCAGACCGCCTCGTACTGCGTCTCGTCGGCCGGGCAGGCCCTCACCGCGTCGGCGGTGCTCGGGGCCATCCCGCCCGCCCTCCGCCAGCAGTACATCCGGAACAACGCGGTGGACCAGCTGCTGCTGGCCGACGGGGCGGGCATCACCCCCGCCCAGATCCTCGCCTTCTACAAGGCGAACCAGAGCCTGTACACCACGGCGTGCGTCAGCGTCATCGTCACCGACACCGTCGCGCACGCCAACCAGTACCTGGCCCAGATCAACGGGGGCGCCCCGTTCGCATCGGTGGCCAAGGCCAGCTCGCTCGACACCCAGTCGGCCCCTTCCGGCGGGTCGCTGGGGTGCGCCTTCACCGTCGCCTCCATCGAGCGGGCGCTGAGCATCACGTCGATCCCGGCGGGGATCATCGGTCCCATCCAGGACCCCAGCACCGGCGCCTACGAGCTCTACCAGGTCACCAACCAGACGGTGGTCCCCCTCACCCAGGCGGTGGGCGACATCACCCAGCGGCTGCAGCAGTCCACCGCCAACGGGAACCGGGTCTCCAAAGAGATCCTGGCCTTCGCCCGCCGGTCCGACGTCTACGTCAACCCCCAGTACGGCACCTGGAAGCTGCACCTGATCGTCGCCCCCAAGCCACCCGCCCCCGACCTGTTGCTGGCCGCCGCTTCGGGGGCCTCGGGCAAGTCGTTGGCCACCGGCACGGGAGCGGGCAACTCGGGCGGCATCACCACCAACCCGAACGGCACCGCCGGCGGCACCTCGTCGGCCGGTACCGCCGGCGGCACCTCGTCGGCCGGTACCGCCGGCGGCTGACCCGTGGCGCGGCGACACCGGTGACGGGGCGACACCGGTGACGGGGCGACACCGGTGACGGGGGCCCTCGACGCGCCCACCCCGAGGATCGACGTGGTGGGCCTCGGCCCGGCCGGTCCCGACCTCACCACCACCGGGACCCGGACCCTGATCGACCGCGCTGCGGCGGTGTTCCTCCGGACCCGCCGGCATCCGGCGGCCGAGGCCTTCCCCGCGGCCGAGGCCTTCGACCGGCTCTACGAGTCGGCGCCGACCTTCGACGACGTCTACCGTTCCATCGTGGACGAGCTGGTGGACGGGGCCCGTCGGCGTGGCGCCGTCGTCTACGCCGTCCCCGGGTCCCCGGTGGTGGCCGAGCGCACCGTGGTGCTGCTCCGGCGGCACCCGGCGGTGGTCGACGGCGAGGTGGCGATGGCGGTGCACCCGGCCCTGTCGTTCCTCGACGTGGCCTACGCCCGGCTCGGAGTCGACCCGGTGGCCTCGGGGGTGCGGATCGTCGACGGCGAGTCGTTCGCCACCGAGGCGGCGGGGGAGCGGGGGCCACTGCTGGTGGCCCAGTGCTGGTCGACCTCGGTGCTGTCGGGGGTCAAGCTGTCGGCCGAGCCGCCACCGGGCACCACCGTCACCCTCCTGCACCACCTGGGCCTCGACGACGAGCGGATCGTCGAGGTGGGGTGGGACGAGCTCGACCGGACCCTCGAGCCGGACCACCTCACCTCGCTGTGGATCCCGACCCTGGCCGATCCGGTGGGTGCCGAGCTGGTGCGGTTGGACGAGCTGATGCACGACCTGCGGCAGCGGTGCCCGTGGGACCGCGAGCAGACCCACGGCTCCCTGGCCCGCCACCTCATGGAGGAGGCGTACGAGGTCCTCGAGGCCATCGACGCGGTGGCGGCCATCGACGCCGGTGGCCCCGGGCCCGACGACGGCGATGCCGAGGAGCGGGCCGTCGCCCACCTCGAGGAGGAGCTCGGCGACCTGCTCTTTCAGGTGTACTTCCACGCCACGCTGGCGGCGGAGGTGGGCCGGTTCTCGCTGGCCGACGTGGCCAGGGGGGTGCACGACAAGCTGGTGTCGCGCCATCCGCACCTCTTCGACGGGGCCCGGGCCGGCGACCCCGGGCGGATGGCCGCCGACTGGGAGGCGCTGAAGAAGGCGGAGAAGGGTCGCACCAGCATCACCGAGGGCATCCCGGTGGCGCTGCCGGCCCTGGCGCTGGCCGCCAAGCTCCAGCGGAAGGGGCTGGCGGTGGGGATGGACCTGCCCGGGCCCGGTGCGGCGGCGGCGGCCGTAGCCGGGGCGGCCGCCTCGCTGATCCGGGCCGACGAGGCTTCCGGCCGGGCCGACGGGGCGGTGGACCCCGACGAGGGCGGCGACGGCGACCCGGCGGCAACCGCCCGGATCGGCGAACTGCTCTTTTCTGCGGTGAGCCTGGCCCGGTCCCTCGGGGTCGACGCCGAGGGCGCCCTGCGGGCGCGGGCCACCGCCTTCCGGCGCCAGGTCGAATCGCTCGGCTGAGCCGGCGACGCCGCCCGTCATGGCCGAATGCCCAGGTCGTCGAAGGTGCGGGTGGTAACTTTTCTCACACCAGCAACAGGAGTCGCATCATCGTGAGTACCATCGAACAGATCATCGGACGGGAGGTCCTCGACTCCCGCGGCAATCCCACCGTGGAGGTCGAGGTGCTGCTCGACAGCGGTGCCTCCGGGCGCGCCATGGTGCCGTCAGGCGCTTCGACCGGCAGCTTCGAGGCGGTGGAGCTGCGCGACGGCGACGAGCGGTACGGCGGCAAGGGCGTGACCCGGGCGGTGGCCAACGTCAACGGGGAGATGGCCGAGATCCTCGAGGGTTTCGACGCCCTCGACCAGCGCGGCATCGATCTGGCGATGAGCGACGCCGACGGGACACCCAACAAGGCGCGTCTCGGCGCCAACGCCATCCTCGGGGTGTCGCTGGCCATCGCCAAGGCCGCTGCCGACAACCTCGAACTGCCGCTGTTCCGCTACGTGGGCGGCTCGGACGCCCACGTGCTGCCGGTGCCGATGATGAACGTGATCAACGGCGGAGTGCACGCCGACAACTCCATCGACTTCCAAGAGTTCATGATCATGCCGGTGGGGGCGGCCTCCTTTTCGGAGGCGCTGCGCTGGGGCGTCGAGACCTACCACTCGCTGGCCGGCGTGCTGAAGGCCCGCGGCCTGTCCACCGCGGTGGGCGACGAGGGCGGGTTCGCCCCGAACCTCGGCTCCAACGAGGAGGCGGTGGAGGTGCTGGTGGAGGCCATCGCCGCCGCCGGACGGGTGCCGGGCGAGGAGATCGCCATCGCCATGGACCCGGCCACCAGCGAGCTCTACCGCGACGGCGCCTACGTCCTGGCCGGCGAGGGGCGCTCCCTCAGCTCCGCCGAGCTGACCGAGTACTGGGTCGATCTGGCCGACCGGTACCCGATCGTCTCCATCGAGGACGGGATGGCCGAGGAGGACTGGGACGGCTGGGCGGCGATGACCGATGCCCTCGGCGACCGGCTCCAGATCGTGGGTGACGACATCTTCGTGACCAACGAGGGGCGTCTCCGCCGCGGCATCGAGACGGGCTGCGCCAATGCCATCCTGATCAAGGTGAATCAGATCGGGACCCTGACCGAGACGCTGGGGACCATGGAGCTGGCCACCCGCTCGGCCTACGCCTGCGTCATGTCCCACCGTTCCGGGGAGACCGAGGACGCCACCATCGCCGACCTGGCGGTGGCCACCAACTGCGGGCAGATCAAGACCGGGGCGCCCGCCCGGTCCGACCGGGTGGCCAAGTACAACCAGCTCCTCCGGATCGAGGAGGTGCTGGGCGACACCGCGGCCTTCCGCGGTCGCGACGCCCTGGCGTCGGTGGGGTCGCGTCGGTGAGCCAGGGGGCCCACTCGCGGCGGACCGGCCCGACGTCGGCGTCCTCGCGCCCGGCGGGGAGCGCCCGCCGGACGCCCGCCGCCCGCACCCGCTCGTCGGCCGGGAAGCCGTCGGTCAGAGAGCCGACTGCCGACAAGGCACCGGCCAGGAAGCCGTCGGCCAGGAAGCCGTCGACCAGGAAGCCGTCGGCCGGGAAGCCGGCCATCGGGAAGGCACCGGTCAGGAAGCCGTCGACCGCCCGGACCCGAGCGGCAGGCCGCCGCGACGCCAAGGCGACCACCCCCCGGGCGACGTCCCGCACCGCCGCCGGCCGCCGGCCGCCGTCCCGCCCGTCCGGTGCGCCCACCGGCGGCGCCCGCCGGCACCGCCGCTCGCGCCGGATTCCGGTGGCGGTGGCCGCCCTGGTGGCGGTGGCCGTGGTGGGGACCAGCTTTCCGGCGTCGGCTCTGCTCGGCGAGCACCGGACCCTGGCGGCGACCGACGCCCAGCTGGCCAGGGTCGACCACCAGAACGCCCTCCTCACCCAGCAACAGCAGCAGCTGAACGCCAAGACGGAGATCCAGCGTCTGGCCCGCCAGGACTACCAACTGGTGCTCCCCGGGGAGTCGCTCTTCAACGTGCTGCCGGCCACCGGGCATCCCGCCGCCGCGACGCCCGGAACCACGTTGCTGGGGGACCCGGCGAACCAGCCGCTGGTGTCGCCGGCCGATGCCCCGAACATGCGGCCCGATCCGGGCCTGCCGCCCACCACCACGACGCCGGCCACCGGAAGCCCGACAGCCTCGACGGTCCCCCCGCCGACGGCGGCCACGGGTGGCTTCTGGCACCGGGTGACCACCACCCTCGAATTCTGGCGATGACGCTGCCCCGGCCCGGGGACCCGACGGCGGTCGACGGCGATGGGGGGTCGCCGGACGGTCCGGGGCCCGGGGGCGACGCCGCCCGGGTGGAGGAGCTGCTCGGCCGGCGGCCGGCCGGTGACTTCGAGGTGGTGGTCCGGGCGGGGGACGGCACCCCGGCGGTCATCGCCAATGCGCCCTTCCTCCACGACGGCACCCCGATGCCGACCCGATACTGGCTGGTGGACCCCGCCCTCCGGGAGGCGGTCAGCCGGCTGGAGTCCGGGGGCGGCGTCCGCCGGGCCGAGACCGAGGTGCCGCCGGACCGCATCGCCGATGCCCACGATCGCTACCGGAGGGAGCGGGACGCACTGATCGACCCCGACCACCCTGGCCCCCGACCGTCGGGTGGCGTCGGCGGCACCCGGCAGGGCGTCAAGTGCCTCCATGCCCATCTGGCCTGGTGGTTGACCGGAGCGGACGACCCGGTCGGCGAGTGGACGGCCCGGCGCATCGGCCTCCATCCCTCGTAGGACCGTCGGGTGGTACCTCAGAGGTCCACCGCTCGCCGAACCCCTGGGGCGAGCCGGTGATGGTGACCCACGGGGACCGTGCTAGCAAGGCCACCATGGACCTCGACCCGGTGGCCGCCCTCGACTGCGGGACCAACTCCACCCGCCTGTTGGTGGCCGACCACCGCGGGGAGCCACTCGAGCGCCTCATGCGGATCACCCGGCTGGGGGAGGGGGTCGACGCCACCGGATCGCTGGCGCCGGCCGCCATCGATCGCTGCGTTGCCGTCCTGGGGGAGTACCGGGGGGTGATGGACCGCCTCGGGGTCGGCCGGGCCCGCCTGGTGGCCACCTCGGCGGCACGCGACGCTGCCAACGGCCGGGTGTTTCTGGAGGCGGCCCGGGCAGCGGTGGGCGTGGCCCCGGAGCTGTTGTCGGGACGGGAGGAGGGGGCGCTCTCGATGGCCGGCGCCCTAGCCGACCTGGACGGCGCGGACGGGCCCTACCTGGTGCTGGACATCGGCGGCGGCTCGACGGAGCTGGTGGCCGGCGACGGGCCCGACGACCCGGGGCTGGCGGCGGTTTCGCTGCAGATGGGCTGCGTGCGGGTCTCGGAGCGCTATCTGAGGAACGACCCACCCACCACCGCCGAGCTGGCCGCCGCCGAGGCGATGGTGCATGCGGCGCTCGACGCCGCGGTCGCCGACCACCCCCGCTTCGCCGACAAGCCCCGGCTGTTGGGGCTGGCCGGCACCGTCACCACCATCTCGTCGCTTCAGCAGGGCCTGACCGAGTACGACCGGGACCGGATCCACCACGCACGACTCACCGCCGAGCAGGTGGACCGCTGGTACCGGACCCTGGCCGCCGAGGACCGCGCAGGCCGGCTGTCGCGCCCGGGGATGGTGCCCGGTCGGGAGGACGTGATCGTGGGTGGCGCCATGATCCTCTCCCTGGTGATGCGGCGCCTCGGCCTGGAGGAGTGCCTCGTCTCCGAGGGGGACATCCTCGACGGGCTGGTGGCGAGCCTGCTCGCCTAGCCGCCGACGTCTGCGTCCGCGGTGGTGAGGTCGAGCCCGACAGCTCCCACCACCCGCTGGATGAAACGGTTGGTGGAGCCGTACTCCTCCTCGGCGTACGCCTGCCCCTGGCGACCGAGGGGGCCGCGGATGCCGGGATCGAACATCGCTTCGATGCACCACATCAGCTCACCCGGCGTCGAGAACCACAGACCGCCCCTCCCGCGTTGGGCGTGCTCCCGGGCCCGGCTGTCGGCCGGGACGATGACCGGCGTGCCGAAGAGGAGCGAGTCGACGCACCGCCGGGCGAACAGGGGGCCGGGCCGGAGGTCGACGGTGACCCGGGCCCACGCCATCAGCCGGCCCAGGTCGCTGGACCGCTCGACGGGCCAGCCGGCCGACCACCGGCCCTCGTGCCAGACCACGAAGACGTCGCGGTAGGAGATGCCGATGGGGTGCTCGGGGAAGGAGAACCGGATCAGGCGGGCCAATTCAACGACCTCCTCCTCGGCCTCGCTGTGGGCGTCGGTGAGGACGATGGCGTAGTCCGTGGTGCCGACCCACGGGTTCGGCTCGCTGCGGGCGCTGGGATTGGCGGCCATGGGGGCCCCGATGCGGAAGACACGGTCGGGGCGGCCGTGGGCGACGCCGACGGCCCGTCGCTCGACCTCGGTCACGACCAGGATCGCGGCGGCTCGGTCGAATACCCGGTCGAAGTGGGGGAACGAGATGCTGTCGGGGTCGGTTCCGAGGGCCAGCAGCGCCACCGGGACGTCGGGCACGGCGCGGTCGACAGCCTCGACGGCCCCCACGTGCTGGTGCCCGGCGATCACGACCAGGTCGGGCCGGAGACGTCCGAGGATGTCGGCGGCGCCCGCCCAAGGCTCCACCACGCCGCGGTCGAGCAGGGGCGCGATGGTCGGGGGCACGCGGCCGCTGGTGTCCGTGGCGACGACCGCCTCGATCAGGAGGTCGCGGCGCAGCCCGGCGGTCCGCGCCAAGGGGGTGCCGAGCTCGTGGACGGCGAACACGCTGTCGATGCGGTGACCGGCCCGGCGTCCCTGAGGGGTGATCACGTGGACGTCGGCGGCGTCGGCGAGCGCCCCCGCCACCTGGCGGGTCATCCAGGCCTCCTCGGTCGTTGAGCCCCAGGTGGGGGCGAGGACGGCGACCGTGGGGGGCCCGCCGGGCTCCGACCAGAGCCGGGTGGCGCGCCAAGGGGCGCCTTCCGGGCGGAGCGTCGGGAGGGTGGGACCGGCGGGTAGGCGGTCCGCGCTCATCGAGTCCGGGCGGTGTCCCCGGGCGACCTGGCCCCGTCCCCCGGCACGACGTCGGCGGTGCCACCGTCCGGATCCCCGGAGGCGTCCGGGGCCAGCCGGCTGTGGAGCCACACCGCCAGCACGGCCTGGTTCTTCGCCTCGGCGACCTGCCGGTTGAGTACCTCGGTGTTGATCTGCTGCATGAGGAGCGTCAGCTGGTCGCAACGGCGCTCGAGGGCCTCGTTCACCTGGACCATGTGGCTGAGCAGATCGCGTTCCTCGCGCAGGTAGCGCCCGAGCACCCGGAAGGTCAGGCGGCCGAACAGGCCGACGGCCCTGCCCTTCAGCCCACCTCCGGCGTTCTCCGGCCCGTAGGCGTGCGGAAGCTGCCAGTGGTGATGAAGGTACTCCAGCGAGGCCCGGTTCCGGTCCTGTTCGACGCCGATGGTCTGGTTGGGCGGGGGAGGGGGGAGCGGCTCCCACCGGAGGATGCGGTGCTCCTCCTTCAGCTGCTCGAGGAACTCGGTTGGATCGATGACGGAACGCTTCGGCCGCCTGGCCTTCTGATCCTTCTCACTGGCCATGGACTGTCACCCCTGTCGGGAAGGATCGGATAGGACGCGCCGACGGCGGTCGCCCCCGGTGCCGGCGGCCCGCCGGACAGCACCGTGTCGGCCCGCGGATTGTATCCGCGATGGCGGTGGGCACTGGGTGACAGGCGACGGGGAGCCCCGGAGCTCCCCGGCCCGCCGGGGGCCCCGTGCTACTCTGCATCCGCCCTCCAGACGGCCGTGCCCAGTGCCGTACGGGCCGTCCCCGGTCGCACCGGCGGCGCACCACCCGGGGGGACCGGACACCGGAGACACCATGCCGAACCCCGACGATCCACGACCGCCGAGCCGCACCTCCGGGATCACGCCATCCGACGACCTGACCGAGGTGGTGGGGGTGCTCGACTGGCTCTCCGAGCGGTTCGCCGAATCGGTCCCCGAGCCCGAGCGTCCCGAGAAGGAGGAGCTCGAGTGGGGTGCCCATGCCGCGCTCTTCTCGCCGGCCTACTGGCACTGGATCCACCTCCACGCCCAGCGGCGGGCCGAGACCCTGGACCTCCGGGACCTCCCCACCGACGGGCCGCTCCTGAGCATCGTCGTCCCGGTGTACCGGCCCAAGCTCTGGTACTTCCGGGAGTGCGTCCACTCGGTCATCGCCCAGACCTACGGGAACTGGGAGCTCTGCCTGTGCGACGACGGTTCGGACGATCCGGACCTGACCGCGGCGATGCGCGAGTTCGCGGTGGCCGACCCTCGCATCAAGGCCCTGGCCCTCGATCGGAACGGGGGGATCTCCAAGGCCACCAACCGGGCCCTCGAGGCGGCGACCGGGGAGTTCGTGCTGCTCCTGGACCACGACGACCTCCTCGAACCCGAGGCCCTGGCCGAGTTCGCCTCGGTGATGACCACGGTGGACGACGTGGACGTCATCTACTCCGACGAGGACAAGTACGACGAGCTCGACCGTCCCTTCCAGCCCCACTTCAAGCCCGACTGGAGCCCCGACCTCCTGTTGTCTTTCCCCTACCTCGGGCACCTGGTCGGTATCCGGCGCGAGTTGTTCGAGCGGATCGGGGGCTTCCGGACCGAGGTGGACGGTAGCCAGGACTTCGACGTCATGCTTCGGGCGACCGAGCAGGCGCGCGCCGTGGTCCACGTCCCCCGGGTGCTCTACCACTGGCGGGTGGTGGCCGGTTCGGCCGCCGGCGACCCGGACGCCAAGCCCTGGGCGTACCTGGCCAGCCGGCGGGTGGTGGAGGATGCCCTCGTCCGCCAGGGCGTCGACGGCGAGGTGAGCGGCGGACCGTTCCAGGGGGCCTACCACGTGCGCCGCAGGGTCCGGGGCTCGCCGACGGTGAGTGTCATCGTGCCCTTCCGGGACCAGGCCGCCCTGACGGTGGCATGCCTGGACTCGCTGGAGGTGTCGCCCGGCTACGACATCACCGAGGTGGTGTTGATCGACAACGGGAGCACGGACCCGGAGACCCTGGCCCTCCGCCACCGCCTCGAGGACCGGCCCCGCACCCGCGTGCTCGAGTACCCGGGCCCGTTCAACTGGCCGGCCATCAACAACATGGCGGCGGCTACCTGCACCACCGACATGCTCCTCTTCCTCAACAACGACATCACCGCCTCCTCCGAGGGTTGGCTGCACGCCCTGGTCGAGCACGCCCAGCGGCCGGACGTCGGGGCGGTGGGCGCGCGCCTCCTCTACCCGGACGGCAAGCTGCAGCACGCCGGGGTGATCCTCGGCCTGGGGGGCGTGGCCGGCCACCTCTTCGCCGGCATGCCCGCCGGCGACATGGGCTACTTCGGGCTCGACCTGGTGGTTCGCGAGTACACCGCCGTCACCGCGGCCTGCATGCTGGTCCGTCGGGAGGTCTTCGAGGAGGTCGGCGGCTACGACGAGACCTTCGCGGTCGGCTTCAACGACGTCGACTTCTGCCTCCGGGTCGGTCAGGCCGGCTACCGGGTGCTCTACACGCCTCACGCCGAGCTCATCCACTACGAGTCGGTCAGCCGGGGACTCTCTGGCTTCCAGCGCGACTACGAGGAGTTCCTGGCCCGTTGGACCGAAGTCCTACGGGCCGGCGACCCGTACTACAACCCGAACCTGGGGCGTCTGGAGCCGTGGTGTCCACTGCGCCCCCCGGACGAAGACGACGTCTGGCTGCAGCTTGTCGGTGGACTGATGCGGACCGAGGTCCCCGATCCCGCGGACGACCGTGGCACCGATGGACCGGCCGCGGCCGACGGTACCGGCGGACCGACGGGATCGCTGCACCGGGCCTCGGCCAGCACCGACCTGTAGAGTCCGGCCCCTGGCCCCTGGCCCCTGGCCCCTGGCCCCTGGCCCCTGGCCCCTGGCCCCTGGCCCCTGGCCCCTGGCCCCTGGGGCGTTGCCCGACGGTGCCGAACGGGTGGTCACCGACGAGGACCGGTACGGCGCGGTGCGCCGCCGGGACGGCGACGGCGACGGCGTCCCATCGCCAGCGAGCCGACGATGGCGACGGCCGCCACCAACGACGAGGCGAGCGCCAGGCCCGTGTAGGGGGGCACGAAGGTGAACCTGACGGTGGAGGTGCCGGCCGGCACCCGCACCTGCTGGAAGAGGCCCGGCGGGCCGGCCACCGCATGGGCCACCGGTACCACCGTCCCGTCGACGGTGGCCGTCCACCCGGGGATGTACTGGACCTGGCGGGTCAGCACCGAGGGACGGGGACACGTCACCCTGGCGGCGTCCCAGCCGTGGACGACCAGCGTGCAGGTGACGCCGATCGATCCGGTGCCCGTCCGTGCGGCGGAGCCGGCTCCGACGGGTGTCGCCGAGAAGGCCGGTGCCGGCGCCGGGAGCTGCCAGATCTCCGCGAAACGGTCCCGGTAGACGCGCCGTGGGCCCGACGGCCACGGCGGGCTGCCGGGGGCAGGGAAGGGCCGGCCCTCGATGTCGGTGCCGCCGGCGGTCTCGACCACGAAGCGGGTGCCGAGCTGCTCGTAGTTGGCCAGGTGCTCGTTGAGCTCCTGGGCGGGCGTCGGCCCGGTGGTGGACGCCACGTTGCTCCCGGTGAAGCCGCCCGACGGCGTGTTGGGGTCGAGTCGAGTGGCGATCTCGTCGTCGTAGCTCTTCGGCCGTGGGAGGTCGTTGGTGTCGATCTGGCCGATGCCGAAATAGGAGCCGTAGTTGGGTTGGATGGGACCGAGCGAGTAGAAGCGGTACGTCCCCAGGTGGGCCTGGAGCCAGGCGACCGACCCGGTCGCCAGGGGGCTCGGGGGCGGTGCCGACAGGTAGGGGAACGCCAGGAGGGCCACCGCCTCGACCATCACCGCCGCGGCCGCCAGCACGCGGCCGCGGCGTCGGAGGCGTTCGAACCGTGGTCCTTTGGGCCGGTGACCGGCCCAAACGCCCCCGACGGCCAGAGCCGTGAGGACGACCAGTGCCCCAGCCAGGCTGCCCACCGCGTAGTCGTGGGGCTGTGGGCCGCGGACCGGGCTGGCCGGGACCGCGTCGGTCAGCAGCGGCCAGAGCGTGGCGGTGGCCCAGAGGGCGGTCACCCCGGCGATCCCGGCCCCGGCGACCACCGCCCATCGGCGGACGCGGTTCCGGGCGACGTCGTCGAGGCCGAGGGCGGCCAGGACCACCAGCGCCAGCTCCCAGCTGGGATTCGAGTACCGGTAGAAGGCGACCGACCGGAGGCCCGGGACCAGGGCCATGAGATGCAGCACGGGCGGGAAGCCGTAGGTGCGGAGCAGGCACAGGGAGATCCAAGCTCCCAACCCGACCCGGAGCCAGCGGTTCCGGCGCCCGATCAAGCCGACCAGGCCGGCGGCGATGAGTGTGGCGCCAAGGTAGCCACCGACGTTGTTCCACTGGATCGAGATCACGTCGGGATGGCCCGCGGTGGCGTGGAGCCCGAAGATCGGCCCGAGCCCGTACGGGAGGATGACCTGGGGGAGACCGCCCGTGGAGAGCGCGGCATATGCCAGGCCGTTCCCGTTGTGGGGCCCGAGGTTGGCGTACGGCGCGTAGGTGAAGAAGGCCACGAGCAGCGGCGCAGCCAGTGCCACCCCGGCGACGCCGCCGGCCACCAGCTTGCGGATCATCGGCCACCAGCACCGCCGGCCGGGTCCGACCATCCGCAGTATCCCCCACAGTCCCACCAAGGCACCGTCGATGGCCGACGTCTCGGGGAAGCCGGCCAGGATCGACAGCCCGATCGCCACTGCCAGGAGGCACCAGCCGCCCCGGCGATCCTCGGTGGCCGCGTCCAATGCCTGCTCCACCCCGAGCAGGGACAGCGGCAGCAGGGCCACCGGCCGGATCGGCGCGTGGGCGAGCCAGGCGTAGGTGCCGCACAGCCCGAAGGCCACGCCGGCGGCGGTGGAGAAGGTGCGTCCGACCCCCAGTCGATGGACGAGCGCGTAGGTCGACCAGCCGGTGAGGAGCTCGAGACTGATCTGGAGGAAGAGCAGGCCGTCATGGAAGGCCAGGAGCATCGTCAGGGGGAAGAAGGCACCGCTCTGCATCTCACCGGCCAGGGGGGAGCCGATGCCCTCGAAGGGGTTCCACCACGGGACGTGCCCGTGCAGCCAGTCGAGGGCGACCAGGTGGCCGAGCGCCTGGGTGGTGTAGCCGGCGTTCGGGTCGATGAAGGGGAAGCCGGGGAGGCGGCTGGTGGCCCCCGGGCCGAGATAGGCGTCGATGTTCAGGGGATTGGCCGTGACTTGGTGGAGGAGCGCCGGGGCGTTGGCCAGTAGGACGGCAGCGAGGATGACGAGGGTGGGCACCCGGTGCGGCCGCAGTCGGTCGCTCCACCCCACGGTGCCCGACCGCCGCCGGCGACTGTCGGTCGGCCGACTGCTCCCGGTCATCGCGGTCGTCACGGTCCGGTCAATGTAGCCTGCCCAGCCCCCTCGGGACCGGAGCCGTGCGGGAACGAACGTCGGGCGGATTCAGTGCTCGTTCCGGAGGTCCGGAGGTTCCTCACCATGGCGACTGCCATGCTGACCGAGACGACCCCCGCCCACCAGGCCTGTCCATGCCCAGACACGGACCGGACCGGCCGCGGTGGCGATCGTCCCGTGGGCCGTGATGGGACTGGGAGCCTTCAGCGTCCGCCTGCATCTCCGTTGTGCACCACGGTCGCCGGTGTCGAAGCGCGGTTCGGGACCGGATCGTGCGGTCGGGACCCGGCAGATCCGGCGGTCCGGGGCCGTCACCGGGGGGGCCACGAGGACGGGATCCTGATCGATCCCCATCGATCCCGATTGATCCCGATTGCGGTCGTACCGGTGATCTCGGCCTACCATGCCCCGGTGGTGATCGGTGACAGCAGCCAGTTCCGGGGTCGCCCGCCGATCCGACCGTGGTGCGGCGCGGTCCGGGGGGCACGGACGGCGTCGGCGGTGGGACGGTCGTGAGCCCGCGCGCCCAGGCACCGGCCGTCCGATCCTTGGAGCTTCCGGGCTGGCGTATCTGGGTGAGCACGCTGGTCGAGGTCGACTACCCGGCCTGGTTCGAGGTCCGCAGCCGATGCCGCGACTGGCTCATTCCCTGGGAGCCCCGGCCCAAGGGCGCCCCATTGGCGCCCGAGGACGCTGCCAGTTTCACCACCCGCTGCGTCATGCGGGAGCGCGAGCGGCAGCTCGGCACCGGGTTCGGTTTCGGGATCTTCCTCGAGGGCCGGTTCTCCGGGGAGGTCACCCTCTCGTCGATCCAGCGCGGCCCGTTCCAGAGCGGATCGATCGGCTACTGGGTCGACAAGGACCTGGCTGGCATGGGGCTGGTACCGGAGGCCGTGGTGGTGGTGCTCCAGTTCGCCTTCGAGTCCCTCCACCTCCACCGGATCGAGGTGGCGATCATCCCTCGAAACGCCTCGAGCCGGCGCGTGGCCGAGAAGCTCGGACTCCGTGCCGAGGGAGTGGCCCAGGGCTACCTGGAGATCAACGGCGCGTGGGAGGACCACGTCCGCTATGCCATCACCGCCGAGGAGTGGGCGGTACGGCGGGGTGAACTCCTCACCACCTGGCTGAAGCGGGCATAGCCGGACGGCAGGTCGCTACATCGAGGGGGAGCTTCCGTCGGGAGCACGGGCAGCGCCGGCCGACGCGCCAGCGGTGGCCGGCACGATGTTGCGGCACGAGGCGATCCGGGGCAAGGGCAACGTGGTGGGCGACGCTCGCCCTCACAGCTTGAGCCCGCAGTGATCGAGGAAGGCGAAGGCGAGTTCGGCGTCGGACCCGATCCGGTTCAGCCCTTCCTCGGCGTAGATTGCTGCCTCGTCGACGGTGTCGGGTCAGAGGTTGGCGAGTTCGCTCGACTGCCGGTTGCCCCAGACGAGTGCCACCGGGTCCAGATCGTGCCCATACGCGGGACCCGACATCGACAGGCGTACCCGGTCGAAGGGGTGGTGGAGGGTCCGGGCCTTGCCCTTGGGTGCCCGGGTGGTCCTCACCGAGGGGAGGAGGGAGAGCCCACGTTCGTCTTCGAGGCAGATCCAGGCCTTGCGGCGTCTGGCGTCCTGTTGTCCGGGGCCAGTCCTTCTCCACCCAGTTGGCAATGGCCTCGTCGTCACCCTCGATCGCCCGTCGGGCGGGGCGCTGACGGCTCCAGCCCATCCGGCGGTGGCGCCGCCAGACGTGACCGGGGAAGAGGACACTCCGGTCTCCACTTCGATGACCGCGCCGACGCGCTGGAGGGTCCACCAGTCGGTGGGACACCCGTCGGCCAGCGGTCCCATCGCGAGTCGGCGCTCGACCTTGCGAAGGTCAGACCGGTCGAGCCGGGGAAGACGACCGGCTCGTCCCGCCGACCGCAGTGCGGTCGTGCCTCCGGAGATCCACGCCGCGTGCCGTCGGCTGACACCCTGGCGGGATACCTCGAGATCCCGGGCCACATCCGCCTGGCTGGTCCCCGGCGGAACAACCTGGCTGCCTGCTCGCGTCGGCGCTCCATGGCGTCGAAGTCCCGAGTGGGGCCGGATCGGACCGTCACCAAGGCCACACGGATCACACGAGCGTGATGGGCGTACCCACATCCCACCATCCGGCGCTCGTATCCCTGTCGTTCGCGAGGTTCGTCAGGTCAGCGCCCAGAACCCGTGGTACGCCCAGAGGAAGTACGCCCAGAGCGCCAGGACGCCACCGGTGGCCAGGACGGTGGTCAGGACCGGCAGGAAGCGCGAGCGGAGGACGCACAGCGAGGCACCCGCGGCCAGCACCAGCAGGATCGGCACGCTGGTGTAGAGGTAGCGCACGGTGATGAACCACTGTTCCCCGTAGTGGATGTACCAGAGCTCGAGCACGTTGCAGAGGAACGGCAGCCCGAGGACGGCGACCGGAACCGACCGCAGTCGGCGCCCGAGCCCGGTCGTGATCAGCAGGCTGGCCGGCACGATGAGGGCTGACAGCAGGAACTCGAGGTAGTGGAGGGCCGGGAGGCTGCCGAGCGCGCCTTCCCACTCCTCGGGAAGGGTGGGATCGGCCAGATCGGTGACCGTGTCGTCGGGGAGATGTCTCAGGGAGAAGTGGAGGTGGTGCGGGTTGACCGCCGGCGTCTGCTCGGCGATGGCGATGGGCCCGGCGGTGAGCATGTGGTAGTGGACCTCGTTGAAGAGGAACCACGGGGCGGTGAGGAGGACGGGGACGGCGACGGCGACGGCGAGAGGGGCCATGACCTTGCGTAGCGGTGGCCTGGGCGATCGGGCGGCACCAGGCGCTCGGACGAATCTCGCCCGCCGGCGACGGAGGGCCTCGGCCACGATCACCACCGCGAACACGGGGATGAGAAAGAGCAGCTCGAGCTGGGTGAGGATGGCCAGTCCGAGGACGAGACCCGCCAGGGTGAGCCGCCGTCCGGAGTGGCGCTCCCAGCCGACCCAGAGCTCGGTGGCGAACAGGATGGCGAGGGGGACCGCCAGAGCCAGATTCGAGACGGTGACGAACCGGACCACCACCCCCGGAAGGGCGAGGAACACCAGGGCGAACGCCCATCCGACCATCCACCGGTCGCCCAGGACCACTCGGGCCAGGCGACCGACGCAGACCACGGAGGCCAGGAGCAGCATGACGTCGAATACCCGCAGGGAGTACACCTTGTCGACGTAGTTGGAGGTGAGGTCGAAGGCGGGGACCGCCACCACGTAGTACAGGGGCGGTTGCAGGGCCTCGTAGTCCAGGCCGCCCAGCTCCTTCAGCGAGTACGTCCGGGTGGCCGGGCGGGGGTACGTCCCCTCGTGGATCGCCAGACCCTGGGGGCTGGTGGGGGAACGGCCGAGGATCGGAAGGGAGCCGTGCTGGGCGATCTGCTGGACGTAGGAGAAGTGGGCCTCCTCGTCCGCCGGGGAAAAGATCGGGAAGTGGAAGGCCACGACCACGCCGAGCACGGCGATGGCCGCGAGCTGGACCGCCAGGAGCCCGACGAGGATTCCCCGCCAGCCGCCGCCGAGCCCAGGCGGCGCGGACCGGAGAGCACCCCGAAGCCCCGTCGTGGCTTCCACCGGGATCTCGACCGGCCAGCATGCCTCCCAGGAGCCGCCGGGACCGGAGGTGAGATCGGCGCCTGCCGGATCGGCGTGATCGACGTCGGTGGGCACGTTGGGCGGGCTCCTGATCCGGGCAGTGGGATCCGATCGGGACCACCTTCGATCAGGGCCGGACCTGGGCTGGGGCACGGGCACGACGGGGATCGGAGGCGGGGCGCTGGCATTGTACGGCACCGGGGCGCAAGGGCCGTGACCCTCGACCGGCCCCGGGCCAGGTCCGGCGGCCGATCCGGGGGGGGGTGGTCGGTGCGTCCCGGTGAGGACTCAGCCGTCGATGCCCCGGACCACGGCCGGGGAGTGACGGAAGAACTGCTCCACGTCCTGCTCGTAGCGGTAGCCGGGTTCGTGGGCTCCGACCGCCCGGCGCAGGTTGTTGGCCTTGGCGAAGCTCTCCACCGCCCCGGCGCTGGAGTACCGATAGGTGAAGCCGGTCTCGATGAGGCTCGAGGTGTCGACACCCCGCCCGTGGCGCAGCAGGGACTCCATCTCGGCGGGGAACTGGAGCAGGCCCAGGCGGATGAGGGGGCGGGCGAACGAGCGCGGGTTGAACGGGGGCAGCGGCAGCAGGAAGGCACCGCCGATGGAGGCAACCTCGCTCCACGGGAGCTTGCCCGCCCCGGCCACGTTGAACAGCCCCGGGATCCGGTGACGCGTGACGTGCTCGAGCGAGCGCACCACGTCGTCCTCCTCGACGAACTGGACCAACGGGTCGAAGCCGGCGATGGAGGGGAGCAGCCTCCGGCGGAGGTCGGCGCTGATCGGGGTGACGATGTCGCTCCCGAGCACGTTGGCGAACCGCAGCACGGTGACGTTCAGGTGGGGATTGTCCTCGGCGAAGTCGCGGACCAGGGCCTCGACCTCGATGAGGGAGCGCTCCAGCTGGGTGCGGACCGGGGCGTTGCGTCGGGTCTGCTCGCGGAACCACGTCGGGTCCTTCTCCGAGGCGCCGTAGACGTGGGTGGAGGACTTCACCACCACGTGCTGGACCGGTGTCCCCGGGGAGCCGGCCGCCGCCAGCAGGTTCAGGGTCCCGATGACGTTGATCTCGTGCAGCAGGCGGCTCGACACCCGCGTGGAGTTGGTCTCCAGAAAGGTGTGGACGATGGTGTCGACCTGGGTGGCCCGAACGATGCGGTTGAGGATGGAGTAGGTCTGGTCGGCCCGGACGAATTCCGTCCGCTCCAGCGGCACCTTGGGCTCGCGGGTCCCGAGCCCCAGGATCATCTCGACGGTGGGGTCGCCCTCCAGAGCCTGGGCCATCCGACCACCCCAGAAGGTGTCGAGGCCGGTGATCAGCACGCGGCGTCCCACGGCTACCCGAACCAGACGCTGCGGCGCTGGCGAAGCATGTCGTGGAGGGCGTCCTGGAGTTGGCCCCGGATCCGCTCCGCCTCGTCCATGATCCGGCTCTTCGAGTAGCGCTCGAGGCCCTCTTCGACGTCGAAGGTGATCGGGTCGAGGACCCGGATCTTGATCTTGGCCGGGAAGTAGGTGAGGGCACCGAGGGGGCCGAACACCAGGGTGTTGGCCGTGACCGGGAAGTACGGGAGCTTGAGCGCCTTGGCCACACCGTTCAGTCGGAAGAGGATGGGCATCGACTCCTCGGCCCCCACCACCGCGATGGGGATGACCGGCACCCCCGAGCGCATGGCGATCTCGACGAAGCCGCCGCGGCCGAAGCGGCGCAGCCGGTAGCGGTCGGCGTAGGACTTCGAGGGTCCCTTGGTCCCCTCGGGGAAGACCAGGGCCAGCTGCTGCTGCTCGTGGAGGAGGCGGTAGGCGTTGTCGGGATGGGCGGCCACCCCGCCCGCCCGGGACCACATGGTCCCCACCAGCGGGATGGTGCGGAAGAAGTAGTCGGCCATGCCGTAGACCGGGCGGCCCAGCTCCTCCTCGATGCCGTGCATGATGGCCGGCGCGTCGGAGGGGATGGCGCCGGCGTGGTTGGCGACGAGGAGCGCCCCGCCGGTCATCGGGATCTTCTCGAGACCCTCCCACTCCACCCGGAACCAGTGGCGGTACATGGGGTCGTAGAGCCTCCGCACGATCGAACGTATGTGCTCGGAGCGGCCCCACTCGTCGACGTCGGACCGCCGGGGATCGTCGGGGGGGACCTCGTCGGAACGGGTGACGGCGACGGGGAGGGTCGAGGTCGGCCGCACCGCCGGCCCGTCGTCGTGCGCCGCGGCGGGACCGGTGTCGGTGTCGGCGCCATTGGCGGTGTCGGTGGCGGTCGCCCCGGCCGCCGGCCGGTCGTCCCCGACCCCGACCCCGACCAGGCCGACCTCGATGGCTCTGGCCCTGCGGGAGGCGGCCCGGGTGGGCTCTACGGCGTCCGGCGTCACCCGCACCATCGTACCGGTCCGGGTACGGGTGCCGGTAGGGCCGGAGGGCACGGCCGGAGGGTCCGGCCGGAGGGTCCGGCCGGAGGGTCCGGCCGGAGGGCACGGCCGGAGGGCACGGCCGGAGGGCACGGCTCAGCGGCGGTCGACGACGGGCGGGCCGATGCGGTCGTGCAGGGGCCCGAGCGACCGGAGCGACCGGAGCGACAGGGAGCGCCGGGTGACGGTGGCCGAGGGGAGGCGCTCGCCGAGCCCGTTGGTCACCGCGGCGATCCCGGGCCCGTCGACCAGCGGCAGCAGCACCGCCACCCCGCCGTCGACGGGCACCAGCGGCACCGGAACGCCGGGGAGGAGGTCCGCCACCGCTTTCCCCACCGTCCCGGCGAGGTCGGCCGGGCGCCGACCGACCGACCGGTCGCGCACCCACAGCGCCGGCACCGGCGGCACCGCCCGGAGACCGAGGCGCGACCGGAACACGTCGTCGAGCATGGTCAGCGAGTCGTGAAGCGGGTGCACGGTACTTCCCGGGACGTGCTTCCACTGCACTGGCACCTCGGTGACGGTGAGGCCGAGCGCCTTCGCCCGCACCAGCACCTCGACGTCGAAGGCGAAGCGGTCGATCCGCACCAGGTGGAAGAGGAGCCGCGCCACCGGGGTCCGGAAGGCCTTGAACCCGCACTGGGTGTCGTGCAGCCCGAGCCCGGTGCCGGTGGTGACCAGCCGGTTGAAGAGGCCGCCCATCAGCGAGCGGACCACGTAGCGGCTCTCCACCATGGAGTCGGCCAGCGCCCGCGAGCCGATGGCGATGTCCGAGGTCACCAGGCCGTCGACCAGGAGGGGGATGGCCCGGGGGTCGATGGCCATGTCGGCGTCCATGTAGGCGCACAGCGCTCCCCGGGCCGCCGTGATCCCGGCCCGGACCGCCGCTCCCTTGCCGCCGTTCTTCTCCAGGCGGAGCACACGGTGGTGGGGGAGCGGGGCGAGCAGCTTCCGCGCGGTCTCGGCGGTGGCGTCCTGGCTGCCGTCATCGACCACCACCACCTCGGTGCGCTGCAGGTCCACCGCCCCCTCGGCGACGGCGACGTCGAAGCGGTCCATCCCGTCCTTCAGGCGGTGGGCCTCGTTGAAGGCGGGGACGATGATGGTCAGGTCGGTCGGCATGGTTCCGGACTCACGACCCTAGGCCCGGGTCCACGGGTGGAGTGGTCGGGGGCCGGCGGGGGATCAGGGCCGACCGGCCCCGACCAGCCCCGCCGCCCAGAACGGGTCGAACGAGACCACGGTGCCGGTGTGGGCCGCCTGGATGATGGTGTCGGCACCGTACTCGGTGGGCTGGCCGTCGAGGGTGGGTCCCACGTACATCACCACGTGGTCGATGCCGGTGCCGTCGAGGTCGTAGAAGAGCAGGTCGCCCGGCTCGAGGGCCGAGAGGCTGACGTGGGTCGACATGGTGTACTGGTCGGCCGCCGAGTGGTCGAGGGTGACGCCCGCCTGGGCCCAGGCCAGCATCACCAGACCGGAGCAGTCGACCCCGCGGCTGCTGGCGCCACCCCACACGTAGGGGACGCCGAGGTACTTCATGGCCGCGTGGACGGCGGCCAGGCCCGCGGCCTGGGGGGTGCCCCCACCGGAGATGACGCCCTCCCCGGCCGAGCCGGCGGCCTGGTTGGCAGCCTGGTTGGCGGCCGTGGCACTGGCGGAGCCCCCGCCGGTGGCGGCGGCCACCTGGGCGGCCTGGTTGGCCTGGGCGGCGGCGGCCTGGGCGGCGGCCTGCGAACGGGCCTGGGCGGCGGCCTGGGCGGCGGCGGCGGCCTGGGCGGCGGCCTGTTGGGCGATCTGCTGGGCCAGGGTGCCCTTGACCTGGTCGAGGGTGGCCTGTGACTGGCCGGCCGCTGATGAGGCCGCCTGTTGGGCCTGGTTCTCCGAGGTCAGCTGGGCCGACTCGGTCTGCTGCTCGGCGAGCAGCTTGTCCTGGGTGGCGGTCAGGCGGCTCTGGACGGCGTCGACGGCGTGCACGTCGCGGACCACCTCGCCCACCGCCACGTGGTCGTAGGTCGAGCGCTCCTCGTTGGACTGGCCCGGCGGGGCGAAGAGGTCGGCGATCGAACCGGAGTTGGCATCGGAGACGTAGGCCTGGACGGCGTCGTACCGGAGCCGGGCACGGTCGACGCCCAGCTGGGACTTTTCGGTGGTCATGGCGGCGCCGGTGGAGGCCAGCGAGGAGCGGGTGGCGCGGAGGTTGACGGTGGCCTGGTTGTAGGCCTCGTCGGCCTGGTCGAGCACCTTCTGCTCCTGGGCGATCTGGGCCTCGATGGCGCTCACCTGGGCCTCGGTGGCGTTGATCGACGCCTGCGACGGGACGGCGGCGGCGGGGACGGCAGCGGCGGGTGCGGTGGGTACCGCGGTCGCACCGGCCGGGCCGCGTGCCACCCCGACGATGCCCACACCGAGAACGGACGCCAGCGACAGGGCGACCACGGTCGCCCTGGCATGCCCCCCTACGGTGGCGCGCCGCCGTGGCGCGCGCTTTCCGTGGGCCGATCGTCCGACAATCACATCAGCCACTCGTGCAACAGTAATCCCCGCACCCCCACGTGCCAAGGGGCAATTCCCCAGGCAGGAGGGTAGGTTGCCCGTACCGGGACCGTGAGGCGCCGGGCACGCCCGACCAAACGAGCGAGGAGCCGATGGACGGAACCGTCGAGACCCGGACCGGACGTGTCCGCGGGGTAGAGCGCAACGGCGTCTGGTCCTTCTCGGGGGTCCCTTATGCGGCGTCGCCGGCGGGGGAGCGCCGGTGGCGTCCCCCGGTGCCGCCGGCGCCCTGGACCGGGGTACGACCCTGCGACCGGTTCGGTCCCAATGCTCCCCAGCCGGCCAGGATCCCGGGCATGTCGATCGGCGGCGAGCCCGACGAGCACTCGGAGGACTGCCTGAGCCTGTCGCTGTGGACGCCGGGGCTCGACGGCGCCCGCCGGCCGGTGATGGTCTGGATCCACGGCGGTGGCTTCACCGCCGGCTCCGGGGCCGGCGACCTCTACCGAGGGGGCGGCCTGGCCCGCGAGGGCGACGTGGTGGTGGTCACCGTCAACTACCGGTTGGGCGCCCTCGGCTTCCTGTCCCACCCGGCCCTGGCCGGGGACGGCGAGCCCTGGCTCGGCGGGGAGGCCTGGACGGGGTCGGGCAACTGGGGTCTGGCCGACCAGATCGGCGCCCTGGTGTGGGTGCGCGACCACATCGCCTCGTTCGGGGGCGATCCGGGCAACGTGACCGTGTTCGGCGAGTCGGCCGGGGGGATGAGCGTGGCGGCCCTGCTGGCCGTGCCCGAGGCGCGCGGCCTCTTCCACCGGGCGGTCATCGAGAGTGGTCCCCCCTACACCCACCCGGCGGCGGTGGCCGCCGATCGGGCGGAGCGCCTGGCGTCGTTGCTCGGCGTGGACGTGACACGCCAGGCGCTGGAGCGGGTTCCGGCCGACGACCTGGTCCGGGCGGTGGGGGAGCTCGGCGCTTCGCTGCGCATCGGGGAGGGCGGGCTGCCGCTGCCGGTGCTCCCGACCGTGGACGGTGGCCTGCTCCCCGCCGAGCCCGTCGGGGCGGTGGCCGCCGGCGTCGCCGCCGACGTGCCACTGCTGCTCGGCACCACCCGCGACGAGGCGGCCTTCTTCGCGGTGGGCCTGCCGCAGATCGCCGCCCTCGACGACGAAGGGCTCCTCCGCTGGGTGGGCCACGCCCTCCCGGAGCCCGACGGGGCGCCTGCGCTGGTCGGCGCCTACCGGGCAGCCCGGGAAGGCCGGGGAGAGCCGGCGGCCCCCAGGGACCTCTGGGTGGCCATCGCCAGCGACTTCACCTTCCGGCTGCCGACGGTGCGGCTGGCCGATGCCCACGCCGCGGCGGCCTCCCCGGGGGTCGGGACGTTCGCCTACCTGTTCACCTGGGAGACGCCGGCCTTCGGGGGCCTGCTCGGGTCGTGCCACGCCCTCGAGATCCCCTTCGTGTTTGGCACGGTCCGGAACCCCACGGTGCAGCTGTTCGCCGGCGGGGGCGACGACGCCATGGCACTCTCCTCGGGGATGCGGGCCGCCTGGCTGGCTTTCGCCCGCTCGGGGGACCCGGGCAACGGGGTCTCCGGCACCTGGCCCGTGTGGCCGTCGGACCACCGCCCGACCATGGTCTTTGGCCCGTGGCCCGGCGACACCGGGATGTGGAGGCCCGTGGTCGGGCCGAGGGACGCCGAGCTGGTGGCGCTGGGCGACGCCGTCCCCGACCGGGAGCCGGCCGCATGATGCCGGTGCGACCGGAGGGGAGACCGAAATCTTCGACCCGACGTTCCGGTTCAGTGGCCGCCGTGCTCTTCGGCCTGACCGCGACTCTCCGCGTGTCCATGGAACGCGCCGCCGGTGGGGACCGGTGATCCCGGCAACGTGCGGCTGCGCCAGCTGCGAGCCGACCTGATCTCTGCGCCCTCTCCGCCGGGCGCAGGGGGATATCGTTCAACTCGGATCCGGCTTCGCGGGACCGCGCGCTCCACTCGTGGAGCGGGGCCGCGGGTGAGGAACGATTCAGCGCCGATGCGCCGCCCGAGCAGGTCATCGCCTTCTCCGTTGGTGTGGCCGGGCATCGTGGATGGCAGCTGGCCGGCCCCGTGCGACCGGGACCGGCGACCCGGTGACCGAAGCGGTTCCCGGCCGGTGACACGGCGAACCTCGCCCTCACCAATGTGGGGGGGGACGTCGGCGGCCGACTACCTGCTCGGCAGAGAACGAAGCGCCATCTTGCCGCGTGGGCAGCGGTTCGATGGGCTGCGGTGGTAGGGACCGGGGGGATCTGCGGCCGCCGCCCCGAGGAGTGCGGTGTCGGGGTGGGTCCGTCGGGGTAGTGTTTCCCCTGGTAGACGGGTTGAAATCCGGATGGAGCGGAGGCCACCGGGGTGCACGTCGGACCCGGGGACGTAGCCCAACAGGCAGAGGCAGGGCGCTTAAACCGCCCCGAGTGAGGGTTCGAATCCCTCCGTCCCCACGAATTTGGGCTTCAGGTCAGTCGGCCACCGGCGGAGCTGGCCGTTCCGTCGGCGATGGAGGAGCCGCCGGGTCCGACCCGAGTCGTCCGCCGCCATCCGCACGTCCGGGCGCCTCGCACGCCGATCCTTCAGCACCGAGCGACCGGCCCCGGGCGTAGAGTCGTAGCGTGCTCGACCCGTCGCCCGGCCAGTGGGTCCTCCTGGTGGTGCTGTCCCTGCTCTGGGGCTTCATCGGGTACCGCCTGTCGGAGCAGGTGCGCCGCTCCACCGGCCGCACCCCGTGGGGGATGCCGTCGCTCCTCTGGGCGTTCCTCTGGTTCCTGTCGCTGCTGCTGGGCCTGGTCCTCTACGGTATCTACCGCTTCACCCGCACGCTCGGGCACCGTCGGGCCACCCCCGGCCCGGCCGGTTCCGCGTCACCGGTGACCGGCTCCCCCCAGGCGGCAATGCGGGGCGGGTCTCGCGGCGGCGCCGACCCGGGCTCCGAGTTCCCCGCCTATCCGAGGCCCGCCAACTCGGGTCCCACCAACTCGGGTCCCACCTCGGGTGGGTCCGCACCGTCGGTCCCGACGCCCCCGGTCTCCGCCCCCACGGGCGCGCCCGGCACCGGGGGCGAACTTTCGCACCTGCCGGCCCCGCCCCTCCCGGCACGGCGGGCCGCCCGCGACGCACCGGCCGCCGGCGGCGACGCGGGTCGGGGCGACCCGGGTACCACCGTGACGGGCGGCACCGGGTCCGGCGGGAGCCCACCGTTCTCGCCGCCGGCCTGGCATCCCGACCCCTCCGGCCGCTTCCAGTATCGCTGGTGGAACGGCAGCGAGTGGACCTCCCAGGTGGCCACCGACGGGCAGCATCTGATCGACACCAGCCCGGACCAGCGGATTGGACCCTACTGAGGCCGGCGGGGGAGTCTGACCGGGACGCGGCGGGCACCACCGCCGCGTCGGGGAATCGGGGCAGGACCCGATCTCCCGCACGGCATGCGAGGGGGAAGCGATGACGACCGTCGATGAGGCGCCGTACCCGGCGGCCGGGGACGACCTGACCGGACCACTCCTCGATCCGGACTTCTACGCCGGCGATCCCTTTCCGCTCTACGCCCGCCTGCGGGCCGAGGCCCCGGTGGCCTGGAACGCGACCGCCGGGGTCTGGGTGGCCAGCCGCCACGCCGAGGTGACCGCGGTGTCGCGGGACCCGGAGACCTTCTGCTCGTCCCAGGGGATCATGGTCTTCGAGATCGGGGCCGAGTACGCCACGCCGCCGACCATGATGCACACCGATCCCCCCGATCACACCCGGTACCGGGGCCTCGTCCAGCCCGGGTTCCGCCCCACCTTCATCCGGGGCCTGGAGGACGGGGTGCGGGCCCGCACCCGCGCCCTGGTGGAGCGCCTTGAGCAGGGAACTCCGATCGACGTGGTGGCCGACCTGGCCGTCCCGCTGCCGCTCCAGGTCATCTCCGATCTCCTCGGGGTGCCCGAGGAAGAGTGGCCCCGCTTCTTCCGGTGGTCGGAGGCCGTCATCCCCGGCGCCACCGACTGGCCCGAGGAGGAGCGGATGGCCCTCAGCGGCGAGATGTGGGCCTACCTCCTCGCCGCCGCCGCCGGTCGCCGAGCGGCCCCCCGGGACGACATCATCTCCGAGCTCGCCAGGGTGACTACCGAGGACGGCGACGGCCTGTCCGACGACGAGCTGGGGATGTTCCTGGTGCAGCTGCTGGTGGCCGGCAACGAGACCACCCGCAACATGATGTCGGGCGGGCTGGTCGGCTTCGCCGAGACGCCCGGGCAGTGGGAGGCGCTCCGCCGGCGCCACCTGGCGTCGTCGCCCCGGGCGCTGGCCCTGGCCGTCGAGGAGATGCTCCGGTGGACGACACCGGTGGTCGCCTTCATGCGCACCGCCACCCGGGACACCGAGCTGGGCGGTCGGGTGATCGCCGCCGGCGACCCGGTCCTGATGCTCTACGCCTCGGCGAACCGGGACGAGTCGGTCTTCGGCCCGACGGCGGCGAGCTTCGACGCCGCCCGCGACCCGAACCCTCACCTCGCCTTCGGGTTCGGTGCCCACTTCTGCATCGGGGCGGTCCTGGCCCGGTTGGAAGGCCGCGTGCTGCTGGAGGAGCTCCTGGCCCGGTTCGGCTCCGTCGAGCCGGCCGGTGCGGTGATCCGCACGGCGTCGCCGATCATCGCGGGCGTCAAGGCCGCACCGCTGGTGTTCGGCGCCACGTAGGGCGGGTCGGCTCAGGCAGTCGGTGCGGCGGACGGGCCGGGACCGGTGTCCACTCCCTCGAGTCGGGCGCCGGTGCCCGCCCGGCTGTCCCGGCTGTCGCCGCTGCCGCCGCTGTCGCCGCCGCCGCTGTCGCCGCCGCCGCCGCCGTCGATCGTCGCCGTCGGCAGGTCGCCGGCACCTGATCCGGTGTCCATCGGATCGGGGACACGGCCGGCGCGCAGGATCGGTTCCAGCTCGGCGACCCCCATGGCCGGGGCGAACAGGTTGCCCTGACCGAAGCGGCACGCCTCGAGACGGAGCAGCCGGAGCTGCTCGTGACGCTCGATCCCCTCGGCGAAGGTCTCGAGGCCCAGCGCCCGGCCCAGCTGCACCATGGCGTGGACCAGGGCGGTGGACTCGGTGCTCGAGGGCATGACATCGACGAAGGAACCGTTGATCTTGAGCACGTCGGCCGGGAACTGCTGGAGGTAGGCGACCGACGAGTACCCGGTGCCGAAGTCGTCGATGGCCACCCGCACCCCGAGGTGCTTGAGCGCTCGCAGGCGCCGGGCGGCACCCTCGGAGTCGTGCATCAGCCCGGTCTCGGTGATCTCGATGATGAGGCTCGACGGCTCGAAGCCCGAGGCGTCGAGGGCGACCTCCACGTCCTCCACCACCCGGTCCGACTCGAGTTGGAGCGCCGAGACGTTGACCGACATTCGGACACGCAGGCCGCGGTCTCGCCAGGCCCGTCCCTGGCGGCAGGCCTCCCCGAGCACGAACCGACCGGCGTCCACGATGAGGCCCGACTGTTCGAGGGCGGGCACGAACTCGCCGGGTAGTACGACGCCACGGCTGGGGTGTTGCCACCGGATCAGGGCCTCCACCCCGATGACCTCCAGGCTCCGGAGGTCGATCAGGGGCTGGTACACCAGAAAGTACTGTCGGCCGTCGAGCGCCTCGCGGAGCTCGGTCTCGAGGTCGATGCGGCGCCGCACCGCCGCTCGCATGGCGGGCTCGAAGACCACGAACCGCCCCTTGCCCTCCGCCTTCGCCCGGTACAGCGCGATGTCGGCGTCACGGAGGAGGTCCTCGGCCGAGCCTCGCGTGCCGGTGGCGATGCCGATGCTGGCTGCCACCGGCAACGCCATCTCCGGCTGGCTGCCGATGCGGATCGGATCGGTGCAGGCGCCGAGCAGTCGCTGGGCCAGCAGCTCGGGCCGGGCCGCCGAACGTCCCTCGGCCAGGACGATGAACTCGTCCCCACCGAGCCGGCCGACGGTGTCGTCGGTCCGCACGGTGGCGGTGAACCGGTCCGCAAGCGAACGGAGAAGTTCATCGCCCACCCCGTGCCCGTTGGCGTCGTTGATGTCCTTGAAGCCATCGAGGTCGATGAAGAACACCGCCATCGGGTCGCCGGTCGCCCGCGACCGTTCGAGGGCCTTGGTAGTCCGTTCGAGGAGGAGGGTCCGGTTGGGGAGGCCGGTGAGCGGGTCGTGGAGGGCGAGGTGCCGCAGCTCCCCGGTCTTCTCCTCCACCAGGGCCAGGGCCACCGTCCGCGAGGTGGCCAGTGCCCGGATCAGCAGCACGAGCAGGGCGGTCATCGCCAGGCCCACCAAGAGGACGATGGCGCCCTGCTCGTTGGGCGACGGTCCGCCGCGCAGGGGTCCGGTCAGGGTGAGGACCCAGTGTCCCTCGGCGTTGAGCGTGTAGGTGCGCGTCACGTACCCCGGCTTCGGGGAGCCGTATTGGGCCAGGACCTGCAGGTGGCGGTTCGGCAGGCGGTTGGACAGCACATAGGACATGTCATGTTGGGTGCCGGCGATCGGGGCCAGGAGGTCGGCGCTGTCGAAGATGCCACCCACCCAACCCAGGACTGACGTTCCGCACTTCTCGTGACCCAAATACGCCCCCCATCGGCCCTGGTCAGTGGGAAGTTGGACGGTCGTGCTGTCAGGTCAGCCGGGCGAGGCCGATCGATAGGCGGCGGCAGGGACGTGGAGCAGATCGAGCACCTGTTCCTGTAGAGGGGTGAGCTTCGGATCGAACACGCGGACGGTCTTCCCCTCATCGACCAGATGGTGACGTTGGACGCCGTTGAAGATCTCCAGGATCCTCGGGGCACTCGGAGCCGGGCAGTCTCGCAGTTCGGGATAGAGCGGGATGGCCTCCAGGCGTCTGTCGCTCATCGTGGTCCGGATCTCGCGTTCGATGAGGGCTTCGGTGAGCATGGCGAGGAAGTGGCAGAGCATGAGTGCCTCGATGCGGTGCGCGTGGTTGAGGTAGACGGGCGCCACCTCCTGGGGGCCTTTGAGCACGTGGTTGCGCCGCTCGAGATTGGGTTGGTAGCGATAGGCGGCGAGCACCTCGGCGGGCGTCATGTCCCGATCGTTGGTCACGAGTGGGAACATCCCGTCGGTCACCGCGTCGTAGGAGACGTTGTCGGCACGGACCTCGGCGGTGATGGCGAAGTGGAGCTTCTCCGTCTTGCGGTAGCGGGTGGATGCTCCGGGGCGACCACGACGCTCCTGGTGATAGATCGTCTCCACTGATTCAGTGACGCTGCAGGTCACCCACCGGGCTGACCCGGTCTCTCGGAGGGCAGCCGCGCCGGCCTCGGCCGCGGCCACGGTGGTCTTGATCCGTGACTTCGATCCCGACAAGCGGGCTTGGACTGCCTCGATCGCCGCCAGTCCGGCCTCGATGCGGGCCGAGCGGGATGCCGCGTCCCGAGCTGCCTTCGCTGAGGAGTGGACCCAGATGACCCGGTAGCCGCCAGCAGAGGGGATTGGCGCCTCGAAGACCCGGTAGACCCGATCGGGGTCCCCGGCACGGGGGCCGGGCCTGCGATCCGCTTCTGTCCAGTCGGGCACGTGGCTCTGGACCCAGTCCTTGAAGGAGGTGTCCTCCCTCCGCCCACGGGGGACGATGGTGACGAATCGCCCACCGTGGCGATCGATATGGCCCATCGCCTCGGTGGAGCAGAGCTTGGAGTCCGCCACATACAAGAACCCGGGAGTGCCGACCAGAGAGACGAGCTCGTCCCAGGTCGGGATGTGGGTCACGTCGTCGGGGGTGTTCCCATCTGCACACCGATAGGCGATCGGGATCGCACCGTCGGCTGAGATCGTGAGGATGTAGAGCAACTGCAACAGATCTGGCCTGTGGTCCTTGTTATGGCCATGACGGAATGCCGGTGTCGCCTTCCCTCCCCGCTGGTAGCCGTCGGCCTCCCGGTAGGCACCGGTGAAGGTGACCGTCGTCGAGTCGTTGTGCAGCTGGGTGCAGTCGACGTCGAAGGCGCGGACCACCGAGAGGACTGCCT
>Ga0080006_1144006_pt1 | contig 67726 bp, 76 predicted proteins | sample RS3BMetagenome_FD_69209 | JGI IMG/M metagenome (GOLD analysis project Ga0080006, IMG submission 69209) | Ferric oxide microbial mat and aquatic microbial communities from Rainbow Spring, Yellowstone National Park, USA - RS3B (SPADES... ... | reverse complement strand
GGGAATTCGCCTTGTTGAGGTAGCCGGTTTTCTCGCCGAGTCCATAGATGGGCTCTCCGGCGTACGCTTTCTCGCAGCGAATGCCGCCGTCGCTTGTGAGCGTGACGCCGCCTGTGACATCAGCGCAGATGACGCCGCCGGACAGCGTCTTTGCGTGCACCGCAAACCGTGTTTTGTCGACCGTCAGTTTGAAACCGCCGCCGCCGGCGATCAGGCCGTAGCCAGCCCCCTCATCGACGAGTGCAAGCGGTTGCGCTTTTAGCGAATGGGCGAGTGGCACGCACTCTTTCGCAGTCGCTGCGTCGCGGCTGATTTTAATGCGAAACACGCCGTCGCCAAGCCAGACGGCGACAGTCGCGCGCTCGCACAAGAAGAAAGCGGCGTCATTTTTGATATACGCGTTCTGGACAGGTCCGATCGACAGCAACGCCTGTTCTTCAGCCAGTTGCAACTGATCGGGATGGATCGCAGCGCTTGTATCGTTCACTGTGCAAAACCCCTCGTCTGTGGGTGGTGTGTAATGTTGGATGTTGCAACAAACGTTTGCACACTTATTTCAGGAAGCTTTTTTTCAGGTTATCGTACCAAACTTTCGTTGATGAAGCAATGTGCGCGGTGATATTCAACCTGAATTCAGTGGCATTTGCCTGCGCCGAACTGCCGTGTTATTTCGCATAAAGCCTTGTACTGCGCGGAATAATAACCGCCGAGGAAGAACTGTGGCGTACTTCAGACGCGTTTCCATAAAAATTTCTCTTGCGCATTTGGGCGAGCAGGAATATGATTCTCCATGTGGAATATCTATACCGTGTAGATTGTGCAAACGATTGTCCTAGCGTCTCGACAAGCTGGTCGACGCGGCATGGGATGTCAGCACGGGATGTAAGCACTTGCAGCAAAATCAAGAAGAACAAGTAAGAAACAGAAGGGAGTCAAAATCATGCAAAAGACAAAAAAATTAGGGCTCGGATTGGCGGCCACCATTGTTCTGAGTACCGCGCTTGCCGGTTGCTCAAGCCAGCCAACCGCAGCACCGAAAACAACCGCTCCTGTCGCGACAAGCGCGGCTCTTCCCCGGGGTGTGCATCTGACGGTCTGGTCCTGGTGGGGTGTACCAGAGTTCACCGTGGTGCAGCAGTATGCGCAGAAATGGGCGAAGGCGCACGGCGACACTGTAACCGTTGTCAACCAGAGCTCCAATACAAACGGTTTTACCATTTACTCTACCGCAGCTCGTGCAGGCAAGGGTCCGGATGTCGGGCTTGCCATGCCGCATGACAACCTGGGTCTCTTTCAGGAGGAAGGTCTGCTGGCGCCAATCCCGCAAAACATGATCAATCCGCACGCTTACACGGCGACTGAAATGAATGCGGTGTCATTTGGCGGAACGGCGTACGCGTATCCGATGTCTGTGCAGACGACGGCCCTTTTCTACAACAAAAGTAAGATTCAGACGCCGCCTACAACTTGGCCGCAGTTCGTTCAGGACGCCAACAAACATGGATTCGGGTTTGCCCAGCACAATCTGTACTTTAACTATGCATTCATCGGCGGCATGGGCGGTTATATCTTCGGCAGCCACAACGGCGTCCTGAATCCGAAAGACATTGGACTCGCATCGCCCGGCGCGATCAAAGGCTTCACATTGCTGCACGCCATGGACTGGCAGTACCACTGGATGAATCCAAACACCACGGGCGCCATCTCTCTGGCCAATTTCACCAATAATAAAATTGGGATGTACATCAGCGGACCCTGGGACATTCCGAATGTCCAGAAGGCCAAAATCAATCTCGGCATCGCACCGCTGCCGAAATTGCCGAATGGCAAACCGGCCACTCCGTTTATCGGCGTGATGACAGCGCTTGTCAATCAACGCGGACATAACATTCCATCGGCCACGGCGCTGGCCCAGTATCTGTCGACTGCGCCGGAGATGCAGTATTTCCACGTCAACGCGGACCTGCCTGCGCTTGTCAACCTGCAGCATTCCAAAGCAGTACAAAGCAATCCGTTTGACGCCGCATTTCTGAAGCAGGCGGAAGTCGGCGTTCCGATGCCGAACATTCCGCAGATGGGCGTTGTGTGGGGCGCGATGGGTGAAATTGCAAACATCATCACAGGCAAGGTGTCGCCGGCTGCCGGCGCGCATTACTTTGTGGCCCAGATCAAAAAGGGCATTCAGGTACAGCAGGGTTAGTCGTGTTTCCACGAGGGAGCGGGGATGGCTGCCGTACGCGGCCGCCATCCCGCTTTTTCTCTCAGTTGGTTGAAGCGGAGGGATGAACATGTCGACAGGCCAGATGAGTCTTGGCCAAAAGGGCAAGAGGCGCCGGACGGGGGGAAAGGTGCAGTGGTCTGCCTACGGTTACCTCTCGCCAGCTCTTGTCACCATCGCAATTCTCAGTATATTGCCGACACTGCTGACCATCGTGGTGTCATTCACGAACGCCAGCGCCATACACTTCAGCAGTCCATCGTTTGTTGGATTCAAAAACTTCGCCGATCTTTTCAATATGAACGATCCGCTTGCCCAAGTATTCATACCGACGTTTCTATGGACTATCGCGTTTGCTCTTCTCTCGACTGGCCTCAGTTATCTCGCGGGGCTGTTTCTGGCTGTCCTCCTGAACAATAAGAACATGAAGGAATCCACTTTTTATCGCGCCATCCTGATCATTCCCTGGGCAGTACCCGGACTCATCTCGATCTTGATCTGGCAGGGTCTGTTAAACCAGAGTTATGGACAAATCAACGCCCTGATTACGAGCTTTGGGCTCCCTGACATTCCGTGGCTCGTCAGTCCTTTCTGGGCGCGGGTGTCGGTCGTCATGGTGAACCTGTGGCTGAGTTTTCCCTACATGATGACCGTCTGTCTCGGGGCGCTGCAGGCCATTCCCGAAGAACTTTACGAGGCGGCCGGCATAGACGGCGCGACTTTTGGACAGAAGTTTCGTTATATCACTCTTCCGTCAGTCTGGAAACTCAGTCTCCCGCTTCTCATTCCGGGGTTTGCCTTCCAGTTTAACAATTTTAACGCCGTCTATCTCCTGACAGGCGGCGGGCCCGCAAGGAATGTGACCCAATTCGCAGGCTATACGGACATTCTGTCGTCTGCCGCCTACAAGATGACCATGGATTTTGGGCGCTATGATCTGGGCGCCACAATTGCTGTCGTGCTGTTTTTACTTGTCGGATTTTTTAGCTGGATCAACATGCGCGCCACTGGCGCGTTCCAGGAGGTGGACTGAGGTGGCCTCCTTGAAGAAAAACATGCGACCGGGCGAATCTGCGATATTGTGGATGTCGCGCATTGTCATCTGGGTTGTCATTGTAGCGACCATTTTGCCGATGCTCTATGTCGTGACGGCGTCGTTCAATCCGACGCAGGCGTATTTTTCATCGTCGCTGATTCCAGCGCACCCGTCTCTGGCCAACTACCAGGCCCTGTTTCAACAGGGGGGGCAATTTCTGATCTGGCTCCGCAACAGCACCATCGTTGCGCTGAGTCTGGGCGTCGGACAGCTTCTCATCACAGCCTCGGCGGCGTACGCGTTTTCCCGAATGCGCTTCTATGGACGCAAGAACGGGATCATGTTTCTCCTGATTTTGCAGATGTTCCCCAATTTCCTGAATATCGCCGTGATCTATTATGCGTTGGCCCAATGGGGACTGCTTGATACATTGTGGATGTACATCCTTGTGCAGTTGGGCGGCAGCGCCTACAACATCTGGCTGTTAAAAAAATACTTTGACACAGTGCCCCGAGAATTGGATGAAGCGGCGGTCATGGATGGGGCGGGGCATTGGCAGATCTTCTGGAAAATCGTGCTGCCGCTTGCGCGTCCCATGCTGGTTGTCATTTTCTTCTTCACGTTGATTGGTTCTTTCAGTGAATACATTTTGGCAGGAACGATCTTGCAATCAGCTTCCAACTATACACTGGGCCTCGGACTATACTCGCTGATATCAAACCAGTTTGCAAAAAATTGGGGAGAATTTGCAGCGGCCGCGATCTTAAGCGCTCTGCCGCTCACGATCGCTTTTGGAATTCTCAATCGCTGGATTGCCTCCGGCCTCGTGGCCGGTTCCGTGAAAGGCTGATGAACGTCAGCGTACGTCATGAACGTCTCCGTGTTCCGCACGCTCTGCAGCGCGAAACCCACGCTGCAGAAAGAGATCTTCGGCGTGCGCTGGTTCCGCATAGCGGCAGTAGTTGTGTCGATTACATGGAAGAGGAAGAACCGGAAGCAGCATGTCCCTTTCTTGCAAATAGCAAAATGTTCATGCCGCCTGCCACGCGCGCTGTGCTGCTTGGTTGCGTGACCACGATGCGCACGGGCAACTTGCCCGCTTTTCCGGGCGTAACAGTGAACGTTGCATGTCCCTGCGAGTTCGTTGTCTTGCTCATGGCGCTAGAACTGCCAGAACTGCCCATGCCGCCGGAGCTGCCGCTTTCCACGATGTACTGCACCGCAGCGCCGGGGATCGGACCCGTTTTGCTCATCGCTGTCACGGTTACTGTTTTGTTCTTGTTGGCCGCTCCCGTAGCCATGAATGGCGCCGCAGTGACATAGTAGCCAACTGGAGCCCCGCCTGAATGCGAGTTCGTCCACCAGGCGTCCAGCGTTCCAATGGCGCGCTTCGCCGCCTTGTCAAAACTGTTCAGATTGCCGATGCGCACACCGACCATTTCCATTGTGTCGGCAGGTTGACCATACAGGGTGACTGTGGCCTGTCCGGCGGAGTTTGTGAGCTTGCTGAAGTTTGCGATGTACGCTTTAGCCCCAGGCGTTCCGGAACGATACCACGCCGCAGGCCCGATGTTGCTCAGCGGCTTCATCGGGCCGATGAAGTAGGATACCTTCGCGCCTTTAACAGGATTGCCCTTGGCGTTATACGCAGTCAGCGTAAAGACCGCTTCATTCGCAGACGATGATTTTGCCGAGGCGGCTGCCAATACTTGCGCGGTCTTGTCCACCTCAACGAGTGCAACGCGGGTTTTGGCGCCGGTTTTAGCGCCGTGTTTATGATGGGGTTTGGCCGCATGCGACGACGGGGTGGAACTTTGACCGGACGAAGACCCCGGCGAGGAGGCAGAGGACTGCGTCGGTGAACCACAGCCGGTCACGAGCAGCAGCCCGCTAAATGCGAGCAGGGCAAACCCGGTTGCGCGCTTTCCTGAAAATGAAACCATGTCCGACACCTCACTATGGATGTAATTGTACCGTGCGAGAAAGCAAGCTGTCATTCAAGCGAACAGATCTAAGTATATAGGAATATAGATTGAAAATAAATTTAAGTAATGTTTGGCGGCGCTCGGATTTCTGAGAACGCAGAGAACTTCAGCGGGTTGACAGGCGGGTTGACAGGCGGGTTGACAGGCGGGTTGACAGGCGGGTTGACAGGCGGGTTGACAGGCGGGTTGACAGGCGGGTTGACAGGCGGCGGTGACGTGCGCGCTCAGGGAATTCATTGCCGCCGTTTGACAAGGAACGCCATCCGCTGGTACCCTGTTATCGGGAATAAGGGGGACTTTTTTTGGAGCGAGTTCGGTCGCATTGGCCACTGTATTCTTTATTGATCGTGGGTCTTATTTTTCGGTTATACCTCTGGAAACGAACGGGCGTGTATCTTTATGGAGATATGTTGCGCTATAATGCGATGGCAATGCATGTCGTCCTCTCCGGATATCTGGGACTTGGCAGTGGCCCGAGCGCCTTTGTAACGCCTTTATATCCAATGTTTCTCGCATTTTTGTACAAACTGTCCATGCTGTTGCATGGCGGTCATCTGCTCGCCCAGACGCGGCTGGTTCACGAAGCGTTTCTGGCGCAACAGGTGTTGTCGCTTGTGACGCTTGCGCTGACCTACTATATAGGCGCAGCGCTTGGCAACCGCTACGTGGGCTTTGCCGCAGGCGTCCTGTCGCTGCTCTATCTGCCCAACAGTTTTATCGGCATGCTGTTGCTGACAGAGGCGCTGTTCATGCCTGCGCTGTTTGCGACTGTGGCCGCGTTTATCCGTGCGGAGCAGAAGGGCGGCGTCATATGGTATGCTGTGACTGGCGCTCTATTGGGAATCACGACCCTGGTTCGTCCAACCGTGTTGCCGCTGTGGGCTGTTTTTCTGTTTCTGATGTGGTGGCGGTGGATGAGCGCGCGCAGACGGGGTGCGGATTTGCCATTCTGGAAACCTGCGCTCTGGATGACGGCGGCGCTTGTCGTTGTTATGTTGCCGTGGTGGGTGCGCAACTTCATTGACTTTCACAAATTCATCCCGCTCTCCACAGAAGCGGGCAATCCCTTGCTGGCAGGGGCCATTCCGTATTTTCGCGTCAATGTGGACAAGCTGATCCAGGCGTCGAGAACGCTGAATGAGTCTCAGCAAACGTATGCGATTCACTATATCCTGTATGGCTTCACACATCACTTTCTGTATTATGCGGGCTGGTATCTGTTTGGGAAGTTGCCCTATCTGCTATGGCAGCCTTATCTGTACGACTTCTTGCCTGCCTTTGTGCTGTTTCATCAAGTATGCGTCATTGTGGGCGCGCTTGCTGCGCTTGTTCTGATTGTGAAACCCTCCGCACGCGGTGTTGCCTTCACGTCGCTCTATCTGCTGGTCGTGCAGCTCGGGTTCCTGCCGCTTGCGCGATACGGGTATCCGGTTGTCGCACTGTGGCTGATCCTGATTCCGGCAGCGGCTTACTACGCCTGGAATTGGCTGGCCAAAGAGAGGAAGACTCGGCAATGAATGACGCGCTGGTCATTATTCCTGCGCTGAATGAGGAAAAGACAGTCGCTGCGGTGGTCGCCAGTATCCTGGCTGTGGTATCCACTGTCGATATCGTGGTTGTCTCAGACGGCTCGACTGACCGCACGGCCCACGAAGCGCGCGCGGCCGGTGCGTTTGTCATCAGTCTGTCCGTGAACCTCGGGATCGGCGGAGCCATGCAGACTGGCTACCGATACGCGAAGGAACGCGGGTATCGGTACGCGATCCAGATCGACGCAGACGGACAGCACGATCCTGCAGATCTGCCGAGGCTGCTGGAGGAGGCGCGTCAGGGGCGGGGAGACATGATTCTTGGCTCCCGGTACGTGGAGAGGACAGCGTACCGGTCGTCGCGGTCGCGGCGAATGGGTATGATTCTGCTGTCCACGCTGGTGCGGCTGGCTGTTGGGTATCCGATTAAAGACACCACATCCGGATACCGGGTGGTCAATCGGCGTATTATTGAGTTGTTCAGTTCGTATTATCCTTTCGATTATCCTGAGGTCGAGGTGCTTGTCCTGCTGCATCGCAACCACATGACCATCCATGAGGTGGCCGTGCAGATGAAGGAACGTCAGGCGGGCGTCTCATCCATCAATGTGCGCAAATCGGTCTATTATATGGTGAAGGTGACCCTCGCGGTTGGGCTGGAACTTTTACGGAAGAGGGCGATCGAGGAGGACTGACGATTTGAACATCTATATCCTTGGCATCGCGTTTAGCCTGGTATTTCTATTTGCCGTTGTTGATCTGATGCGGCGCAGAGTCCTGATGGAACAGTACTCGCTGCTCTGGTTGGGCATGGGCGTCGTGATTCTGTTGTTATCTATTTTTCCCCAGTGGTTAAATGCTTTTGCGGTAGCGGTGGGAATCTACTATGCCCCTTCCCTGCTTTTTTTAATCGGGTTTCTGTTCATGTTGGGCACCATGCTGCATCTGACGGTTGTCCTGTCCCGACTTACCAAGCGCACCGTGCTGCTGGTACAGGAAATTGCGATATTGAAGGCGGAATTGGAAGATGAACAGCGTACTCGCATGGAGGGCAGCAACTCAAGTCAGGAGGATGCCACTTGACCACAAGACCCAGCAGAGAACTTGACCCGATCGCCAATCCCTATCCTGGTCGAGACTATGAGATTTTTATTGAGGCGCCAGAATTTACGACACTGTGTCCGAAGACGGGACAGCCGGATTTCGGCGTCATTACGATTCGCTATCGTCCGGGTCCGTTCATCATTGAACTCAAGTCGCTGAAACTGTATCTCTGGAGTTATCGCGACGAGGGGCATTTTCACGAAGAAGTGACCAATGTGATCGCTGACGACTTCATTCGCTTCGCAAAACCGAAATATCTGGAAGTGGTGGGGAAATACAATGTGCGCGGCGGCATTGCCACCACAGTGCGGGTGGAATACTCCCCTGAGACTTCCGAAACGCCCTGAGGCGCGCTGAGACTTCCCGAAACGCCTATAACGTTAGCCGCCTACTCTACATACACTTCTCATGTAAGGCCTGAGCGAAGGGGCATATGACATGAGTCGGTTTCGTGGTGTTCTGATTGGCGTGGCAACGACTGTTGTGCCGCCGACGGGTGCGGTGGAGGGTTTTTTTGGTCGTATGGCCAGGCACGCAAAGAGTTACGGCGCGCGCCTGGTTTTATTTCACCCTGCGGGTGTTCACGGACGTAGAGGCGTCATGGCGGCGCGCGAATGTATGCGGGTGCGCGAACAATGCGAATGGCGTCAGGTGGAGTGTCGATTGCCGGACGTCATTTATGAAAATGTGTTTGTTCATCTTGTCATGCACGGGTTGGCCCGTCCGCTTCGCGAACTTGCAAAAACAAGGGAAATACCATTGTTTAACCCACTCATGCCGGGCAAAGCCGCTCTTTCGGAGTGGGTTCGCGCCAACCCTGAGACGGGATTGCGCGTTCCCGTGACGAAACGCGTTGTCGACGTCGCCACGATCGGCAGCATGCTGGAACGTTATGGCGTGGTCTACGTAAAGCCGGTGGGCGGCTACGGTGGGCGGGGTGTGTTGCGCGTCCGCACTGACCAGCGGGCAATTTGGGTGGATTGTGATCGTTTTCATGAGCGGGGAGCTTTTCGGCGCCAGCTTTCATCCTCTGAGTTTGGCCGTTTTATGCGCAGAGAACTGGCGCGGACAACATACATTGTGCAGGAACAGATTCCGCTGTTGCACATTGATGGCGGCAAAGTCGATTTTCGCACGGTGGTCATGCGCGATCGGAACGGGGAATGGCGATTGGTCGGGATTGTTCCCAAAGTGGCCGCCAGGGGCGGGGTGGTCACAAATCTCGTCGCAGGCGGTCAGAAAATGCGCCTGGCACAAATTCAACAGATCCTGGGTGCCAGAGGGATCGCGTTGCCGGTGGCTGATCTGGAGCGCAATTCCCTGCTCACGGCGCGCGCACTGTCCAGATTGAATCCGACACTGGGCGTGATCGGGTTTGACGTTGGCGTCGATGCCAAGGGGCATACCTGGTTCATTGAGTTGAACCAATAAAGATCACACCCTCAAGTGGATGTCTAACTCGAAGTGTTCCCTCTCTGTCCATGTGGTTTCTCGCGTGTAGTCAATGTGATCTACGATCTGTGAGAGTATTTTTTGCTTCTGAGCAGGGGTTGCGCTTTCCTGATACACCCGCAACGCATTGAGGATGGTATCGGAAGTGGGTAGAGCTTTGTTGGCGCGCACCTGCCGTTCCTGCGTCGTTGCCAGTTGCTGACGTAGGGAGTTCAGCCTTTCGCCCAACTCGCGGTTGCGAAGGACGAAGGTGTCCACATCGTACACACCTTGTTCCAGCAGATCGTGCAATCTAGCACGTTGACCATCTGCAGTCTTAATGCCATTTTTCAGTGTGTCGATCTCCTGCTGCACACGGGCGGTCGCGTTTGTTTTCTTATTATCCTCTCCAAGGTGCTCTGCGGTGGCTTCTAGCGACGGTAACAGGGCATATAGGCTCTGGATGACGACCGTTTCCACATCGATCAAGCGCGTACTCCGGGTCGCACACCCAAAGGTCTTGCAGCGAAGTTGGGGCGCCTTTGGCTTGTTGGGTACGCGTGCCATTTTGCGTCCGCATTTTGCACATACGACGAGTCCTGCTAGGGGATTGGCAACGGGCTTATGCACCCCCACAGGCAGGTGCCGTGTTTGTCGCTCCTGGACGAGACGAAAGAGATCTTCGTCGATGATCGGATCATGGGCATTGCGCTTCCATATCTGCGCCTGGTCTGGCTGGATCACCTTGAAGAGGTGACCGTTTTTCTTTCGTCGGCGTAAGTGATTCCAGCGCAGATGACCGAGGTAAGCGGGGTTCGTCAAGAGATGCGCCATCGTGGACACATCCCAGCGGGCGTGACCACGCGGAGAGGGAATGCCCATCTCGGTCAGACGCCGACAGATGCGTGTACGGCCCCAGCCATCGGCGGCCCATGCGAAAATCATCTGAACAAGGGGCGATGTCTGAGGATCCGGGATGAGTTTGTTTTCGGCATCGCGCTGGTAGCCAAACGGCGGTCGGGACGATATGGATCGACCGTCCGCTACGCTCTGTTGTCGCCCGCGTTGAAGACGACGCGTGATGATCTTTAACTCGCGCCGTGCCATAAACGATTCAAACTCCGACCATTCCTCGTCCAGTTCATCTGTGAGGTCGTACGCCTTGCGGGGCGTGATGATGAGCGTACTCGCTTCTCGAAACGTCTCCTGGATAATGCCTTGGTCGATCTGATTGCCGCGCCCTAGGCGATCCACGTCCATGCACAGCACGGCATCGTAGTAATCGTTTTGGACGGCGTGGAGCATGCGCTGCACTTCTGGGCGTTCAAAGATCGACTCCCCGGATACGACTTCCTCATAGACATCCAAGATGGTATAGCCGTATTTGTTCGCAAGCGCCAGAAGGGTCCTGCGGTGTTTGGATAAGGTTTCACCTTCTCCGCGTGTCTCCGCTTCGATATCAGCACGGCTCTTGCGCAGGTACACGGCGGTACGCGCTAAGTTGAGGGGGTGATCAGCCATGATTGCTTCATTTGCCTCCTAATGCCTGTATTTATCCATTTTATAATAATATTTCTATCACCTATGACTGGAAGCGGCGTGAAAAGTCCTCTTCGTTAATGTCGCATTGAAGAAAGATTTGCTTCAATAAACATCGATCAATTTGATGGAAAAATGGCCGTTGGGCCATTTTCATGATAATTTTGTGCCCCGCAGGGGCATGGGTGTTTAGTAGTATGGAACTGGAACAGATTGTTTGCCGTTATACTTCATCATTATGTAACTGCCGGTTTAGTGCGAGAAACCCCTGCCGAATTTAACAAGCACGTCCATGTTATCACGTCTAGAAAGCAACGGAAGCGAAGGTATCCTCAAAACTCTACTGCCACGACTTTTTCGAACGGTGCTACCCTACTATCTTTCACTGATTAGACATCCATGGGCGCTGACTCGCCGCCATCAACGCGATGAAAATGAGCATTTTCGGGTAGTAATCTAATCTCGATTTCCTTTTCTAAAGATCAATGAATGCTCCAAAACACCATTTTAGGGTTTGAACTGAGGTCTGCACGTCAAACTTTTCCCCGCGTATACTCAGATAATTATTCGGAAAATTCACAGCGCATCTTTCTTCCCTTGAAGGATGTTTATCAGTTCTTTGGTCAGTCGTTTGCGGGTGAGAGGATCCATGGCAGAAAGGTCACGTACGATCTGATCAAGAATTGGCGTACCACTTTTGTGCTTCAGGGGTTGCGATGCTTGGCGAAGTTCGTATCTCGCACGTACTGCTCGACTCTCGAACGAGCGCAGTTTCAGATCCTCCATGCGAATAGCCATGGCCAACTCTGAAACGCGGAACCAGAGCGCGATTTCTGCAAGCGAGCGGAATCTTCGATTAAGCAATTTCATCAGTTCTCGGGGCATAAGCAAATAAGCCGCAAAATGATTAGCTTGAACCTCCATCCAGTGGTTCGATGTGCCGACTGAAGATGTGTTCGAAGGATGCCCCAGTTCGTGGTGGCCTAACTCGTGAGCTTGCGTATATCGTCGACGAACGTAGGGCATTCTGCGATTTATGTAGATTGCTTGGCCCATTTCGTTTCGGATGTAAACGCCATCCGTCGCGGGGGACATTTCAAGAAAATCTAATTTTAACTGTGGGTAATGAGCAAATATGCTGCGCAACGAAATAGGGCTGGTCTCGAATGTATCGGACAAAGGAATGCCACATTTAAGGAGTACTTCAAGCGCTTTGGCTTCAATGATCCTTTTCAAATCATTTCTCCCCCATATCGCGCTTGAAGGTATTAAGTATTTTAATTAAATCCCTCAGGCCTTCCGTGCTTTTGCCCTGTGCGCGTAGAAGAGCAGTGGCTTTCAATTCCTCTGCTAAGCTAGTTGCCTCGGCAAGTAATTTTTGATACTCCAATCCTCCGGATGCGTCATCATTCAATCCCATTAGATAGTCAGTAGTAACGCCAAAGTAATTCGCGAACTTTCTGAGCACATCAAATCCTGGTTTTCGTTCATTTCTTTCGTACATCCCCAACGAACTCCGCTTTATGCCTATATTGTCAGACAGTTCTTGTTGAGAGAGTCCTTTAATGGTGCGTAATTTAATGATTTTATCCCCGAACTGTTCCATATTTGCGCCTCCCACATTGCTATTTCGTCACAAAACGTGGATTTCCTTTTCGTGTCTGAAAATGTCTTCTTTCGTGTCTTTTGCTGTTGACTCTGGTCCTTTAGTGTGTCTATAATAGACACACTAAAGGACCAGAGGGGTGGACATATGAAGAACGTTCGAATAGCTAGTTTGAGGGGAAAGAGGACCCAGACACAAGTTGCCGCAGATCTAGGCATCCCGAGGACGACATATGCAATGGTAGAGAACGGGGAACGGTTTCCGCGCCGAGACTTACAAGCCAAACTCTCGAATTATTTTGGCGTCACGGTCGACTATTTATTCTTTTCCGATAGAAAAGGAACACGCCTAACTTAGGCATAAAAACCATATGTTGTATTTTGACTGTGGGTGGGTTAGTTGATGCAAAGCAACATGTCGAAGACCGTTTTTAGAATTGTTGAAAGTACAGAGTCTTTGAATTCGGGCCCGAGTTCGGACGGTATGGGTTCGGCGGTTCGCGCATTGCTGGTATGGCTAATTCAGTCATACGTCACCCCTTCTCTGTACGAAAGACATCCCGCAATTTTGATTTTAAGGATGGGGTCACTACTTCCACCTCCTTCCTGACTGTAGCGCACAGGGAATGAATGGAAGCAGATAAGAGTCTAGGAGACAAACCGTGTCTGCATACTGTAGCCAGAGGGGGCGAAACGATGATGCATAAGATGACCATCGGAAAAACGGTAGTCCGAGTCTACGATCGGTCAGGCATCATCCTGCTATCGCCCGAAGAGCAGCGGCTGGAATTTAGTCGTCGACTCGAAGCGCAAGACAAGGTCGCAATGGGAATTCTGCATGCGATGGTGGAAGCGGCACTGGCGAACGAGCAATCGGCAGAGGAAGCTTAAGCCTCTGCGGTGGACAAGCCCTGACCGTGGCAACCGTATGCTCGGATCATGTCATAGACTCTACGGCCTAAGCAGTTGGTTTCCGCTGCGCCATTCTTGATATCGTCGGTGAGGTATACAGATGCAGATATGGGAACTCGTTGCGATGCTTATATAGTCGCGATTCCTTGGTGTCATTCACCCATACTATCTGGATTAACAAGTGTACATAAATGAAGTGCATAGGCTGGTGATCGAAATGAGCAAACTCCTGCTGGATTCACAGCCTTTAGTCATTATCCCCGAACTGGCCGCTAAGATCGGTCTTAATGGGGCGATTGTAGTCCAACAAATTCACTACTGGGTGGAAATCAACCGGAAGGCTGATAAGAATCACTTTGACGGACACTACTGGACCTACAACACATTTGAAGGGTGGGCCGAACAGTTTCCGTTTTGGAGTATTAAAACGATCAAGAGAACGATGGCCGATTTAGAGAATTCCGGGCTTGTGGCAACGGGAAACTTTAACAAACTGAAGATGGATCATACGAAGTGGTACCGACTGCGGTACGACATGATTGACCTCTCATCAGAAAAGGATCTCTGCGAAAAAGCGCGTAACGGCGCATTGGGTCAAAATGACCCGATCGATAGGGACACCAATAAAACGCGATATGATGCATCAGGTCATTACGGTCTTAGCGATGGGGACAAAATGACCCGATCGATAAGGTCAATATGTCCCAATGGAGAGGGACACATTGACCCTATGGAAAGGGACAGTTTGACCCCAGCAATACCAGAGACTAACTCAGAGATTACACCAGAGACTAAAACCGATATATCTACATTCACACACGCGCAAGAGAAATCACCCAACATTCCAGACGAACCCAGTTTTCTACAAGTCATCACTCTGGAACCAGAAAAGCAAAGTACGGCGCTTGGACAAGCAGCGTCCGGTAGTAACGCGCTCGCCTTAGTTCCCCAAGCGCAGGCGGAAGCAGCAGTGACTGCTGATTCACCACAGCCGGAACGCACACCTGAGGAGAAAGCGTTCAGTGAGATCACGACGTTGTACATCGACAACAAATTTACGCCAAGCGCAAGCTTCTTCGTACAGGACGGTCTCGCCCAGTTGGTCAAGGAGTATGGCGACACCTGGGTGATGGGCGCGCTCCAAGTGGCCCTCAAATACAACAGCCGCTCGCTGGGATACGTGGAGACGGTGCTTGACAACTGGGCTGAGAAGGGAATGGCACCATGGAAGAAACCACGACTGGCCCGAGAGGCGCATCGCGGCGGCAGCCCGCGACAAATGAGCGAGACAGCGTCCGGAGGAACGGCGCACGTTCAGTCCGGCAAGTACGACGAGATTAACGAGCGCATTGCGCGTTTGCGTCAGGGGGAGTGAGAGGCGAGTGTCATGACGCAACCAGGAAAACGAGGATGAACACTGTGGCGCGCTCCAAAATTGATGGAAAAATGAACGTTTCGTTGATTCGAACCAAGGAGATGGGAATTGATGGTTAAGAGCGACTTTCTGATGTGGGAAATGACATTGCGCGACACGATCGAGTTCGAGAAGATGTACGTCGATCTCGTCGATGATCTGATTGCCGGGTTACTCCTTAGCCAAATCGTCTTTTGGCATCTGCCAATCAATCAGGGTAAATCCAAGTTATGTGAAGAAAAGGACGGACTTTTGTGGCTGGTCAAGAGTCGCAAGGACTGGTGGAAAGAAACACGGATCACTCCTGAACAGTATGATCGTGCGATTAAGATTCTCAGCAATCTCGGCATTGTGGAAACCAAACTCGATCCGTTCAACGAGGCGCCGATCGTTCATTCGCACATGAATTGGGATGTGTTCTTTGCTGGCATGGATGCGTTACGAGAACAGTTGGCCGCATCAAATGCTCTGGAAAAGTCCGGCCTGGATCAAGAAGAACAAAATGCTGCGATTGAACAGGTTGTCTCCGGCGGCAACGTGCTTGCCTTTGTTCCCCGAGCGCAGGCGCAGGCCGCAGTGATCGCAGAAGTGACACCGGCGCCCGATCCGATACTGCCGGAACGCACGACGGAGGAGGAAGCGTTCGTTGCTGGAATCGCAGCATGTTACGTCGACAACAAGTTTCACCCAAGTGCCAGTCTTTACGTTCAGGACCTCCTCGTGGAACTGATCGGGGAGTACGGCGACACCTGGGTGATGGGGGCGCTCCTGACGGCTCTTGAGCACAACAAGCGCTCGCTGGGGTACGCGGAGATGTTGATCGACACGTGGCTAGCTCGGGGGCGTGCGCCTTGGGAGGAGATGCGTCCGTTCCAGGAGGCGCAGCGCAGCGTCGACGGTTTGCGGCAATGGGAAGAGACAACGTCTGGAGAGGCGGCGAGTGTACAACCCGGTAAATATGAGCGGTTTTATGCTCATTATCCGCACCTGCGCAAGAGGGAGTAAGACGAGATTATAACGACCGGAGCCGGGCCAATAGCCGCATCGGAAAAACGCAAACTTTGACGTAAAATTGAGTGTTTTGCATGATCGACCTCTGCTACGCTGTTGTCGAGCGCAAGAAAGAGCGCAGCACAGAATAAGCAGTTTGTGGCGATTGCGTTGTGGCAGAAAGGGGATACGAAAATGTCGACTCCAACACCACTATACCAATACCTGATTGTGCAAAAAAAACATCAAGAACAATTATCGTCCGACATGCCGCCGCGCGATTTTGTAAAGCAGTACTTGTTTCACCGAGCGTGTATCGCGGTGTACGGAATCGACGTGGGTGACGTGGCGATCTGGGTCCGTGACGATGTGGGTGGTTGGGTGGGGTTGCATGGAACCCGGCAAGAGTATTCTTTATCTCCGCAACCTGACGACGAAATCAATGAGCCGAAGATAAAAAGAGGTTCACGAAGACGGAAGGAGGCTGATCACGGGCGACCCCCCAAATACGAGCACATTGCACTTGCTCGGGAGAAGGCAATGCGAAAGCAAAACGGTTCGACATTGACTAAAAAGTGAGAGTTTCATTTTGTCGTCTTGTGATACGCTGTACTCGAAGCGCAGGAAAATATTTCTGAAGTTTTGATTAAAAAGTGAGAGTTTCGAGTTGAAGGTTTTTGGTACGCTGGAGTCATGCCGCCACGGGGAGCAACGCACTTCGAGGAACAGAGAGAAAGCTGGGGTTTTGAGGTTTGGCGTCCTGGTAGCTGAAGGTCAGGGCGCAAAACACAGAGGGTGGGGTGAATGGTGTGAGTCGCAAAGTGCTTACCGTGGATTTCAGGCCGTTCGAGGTAGAAGCTGCCGCTTTGGATCTTGACAGCAAAGAAATGGGAACTTCGGAACGCGACGAATGGGAGAACATCATTTTTTCCGGCGACGAGACGTTTGTGGCGGTGGGAAACGCCTTGATCCAACTTCGCGATCGGAGAGGATACCGTTTTACACACCGTACGTTCAAAGAATACGTTGAAAGACGGTTCGGATGGGGAGTTAGAAGAGCATACGATTTGATCGCGGCCGTTGAGACCATCAACGACTTGGAAGAAAGGAGCAAAAAAACACAAACGCCCGTACTTCAACAGAGTAATCAGAAAGATGAACAAGGGATGAATGAAAAAGTGCGGATATTTGCACATTCTCAGAGTAATCAGAAAGATGATCGCCCGGTGGCAGGGGAAGATCAACTGGGAAAGAGCAAGTACATTGCATTGGCAAGACTCCCCCTGCACCGCAGGGATGAATTCTTGTTAAAATATCCAATCGAAACACTAAAAACCATGACTGTCGATCAAATTTCTGATGCTGTGAAAATCACGTCCGAACAGGATCAACCACCTCGTGAGACGGTGAAAACGGAATTGTCTGAGGAAATGTTTGTGCGCCACATCGAGAAGTTGCTGAAGCGCGCTATTTCGTTGCTGCGTCGCGCGAATAGGGAAGTGGGGGCGCAAATCGATCAGAATTCTTTTACCAGCGTTCCAACTGTCTTAGTTTTGGAACTCAAGAAGGAGGTGGATCGGGCGGAACAGTACACGATGGGGCACGAGGCGGGAACGGCTGCACGAGGAACGCCAAACGTCTCAAACCGCTGAGAAGGGAGGCACAGTCATGGCGCGTACCGAACAAACGTGTCGGTTCACATACATGGTGACAACAAGTGCGTCAAATCGAGTGGTACAATCCGATCTTTCGCCGGAGGTGTTTCTGCGCGAATATCAATTGCTGCGGGCCAAGATAAATTCGCTGGGGGTATGGATGGAAAACGCGACAATATGGGAATCTGGTGACGGGGAAACGGCTTGGAACCCAATCTACGGAAGCAGTCGTTCGGAAGCGAGTTTTTTCCCCGAGTTCGATGTGAGATGGGGCATGAAGGAAGGGGAAAATTACTACAACGCTTTTGGACGGCGCGCGATACGGCTGTATATTGTTGCAAGTCAAATGGCTCGTCATGCAGACCAATCGGAACGTGAATTGTTGCTGCACTATATGCGGTCGCTGGATCGGATCGCTGCGGACTCACTGAACGACGAGTTGAAGAAGCATTTTCATCACCTCGTCAAAGGAGACAGCGTCACAAAAACTGGGATGGACATCCTAAACGCGGAATCAACCGTGGCGCGTCGGCGCATGACGCTGCGCATCTGGATTGCGCTCGGTATCCACTGCGATGAGCGGTTTCGTCGCAGTGCGGAGCGACTTATGGAGCGATATAGCATCCCCATCTATTACACTCGGGCCGATGAAAACGGAAAAATCGAATCGAATTTGGAAGACGACGCCAATGAATGGGATGGGATTGTTGAGTTCATCGAGAATCTTTTGCATGAAAAGCGGGTAGGAGAATGACAACACCGCTGCATACCGCCTACGCGCTCGAAATTGCCGGCCACCGCTACGCTGCGGTCAACAAAACACAACAGCCCGACGAATTTGTACAGGATTTCATGAGTCATGTCGAACGTCTTTCGAAACTCAGTGTGGGCATCCCCGCTGTGAACGTGGGCATTTGGCAATGGCAGAAGCCGGACGAGGACGCGTGGGAAGAGGACATCAATGGCGACAACAACGTGTGGAATCCGATCTTCTGGGCCGGATACGGCAAAGACGGTCCCGGCCCCATCACTACGCGAGACATTCGCATCGCGCCCGAAAAGACAGGTCAATACCAGTTGATTAAACAGGGGCAACGGCTCGCCAGCCTGTATCATAACGGACTGAGTAGTTACTGTTCCCTTACGCCAGACCGCCAGCAATGGTTCCTTCGTTATCGCCAAGAGATCGACGACCTCTGGCAGGAGTTCGACTCCCCGCGCCTGTGCCTGGCGGAAGTGTTCCGGTTCGTCGTGGTGCATCGGTACAGTCCAAAACGCGTGGCGCCGGTGTTTGGCCTCTCCGAAGAGAGGGCGCAAGAACGGCTGGATCAGATGTTCGAGACGCTCGCCTTTCTCACGGTGGCCGTGCCGAAATATCGCCCTCTCATCGAAACCTCGTTCCAACTGTTTTACGCCCACTCCATGAGCCATGACCAGTGGGATGGCGAGGAGGAGTGGTGGTAATCACCCGATTCACGTCACGGGAAATTCTTCGTTCGTCTCGACTCTGTTGGGTGCACCGTCTGCGTCATCTTGCCCCTCCACCACCGATTCCGCAGGAGTTGCGTCGTGTTCCCTGTCCTCATGCGCCTCGTCAGTCTCGATAGGTAACCCATCGAGTCCCTCCGTCACCAACTGAATCGCCATCTCCACCACTTGTTCCGGCGGCGTGTCATAGCGCTGCGCGAGCTGTGCCAGCTGATCCAGCGCGCGTGTTGCCACCTGCCACTGCACCGGCTCCACGAGGACAAACCCTTCGGCGCGGCGTGCGATCGGATACTCGGTCTCGCCCACGGTGATCCGGTCGCCCAACAGGTAGGCCACAAACGATGGATGGTCCGCGATCCACTCGGCGTCCAGGTGCAGCCCGAAATGAGCCAGCAGTTCACATAGCTTGCGCGTCGCGTGGCCCACGTAGTGGGTCTTGAACGAGCCGAAGTGGTAGACGGCCGCTGGCGTGTACACCGTCACCATCGCATGTGTTCCGTCGGATTCCACGGCGATCTGATCGGCCTCTCTATGCAACGTTTGCCCCCAGGCCAGTTCCTCGTCCGGACTGTGCAGATGGCTGTACAGATGCCGCACGCGCTGTTCGTAGCGCTCCTCAATTCCTTCGACGGCCTCGTTTGACGGTTGCTCACTCATGCCCTTCACGCTCCTTATGATTCCATCGTAGCGGAATTTGCCGCATGCAAACGCTCAATTTTTGATCGCGGAGCGTGTTTTTTTATGACGCGCAAAGTGAGTGAAAGTTGACCGTTTCGACATGGCAATTCCCCTTACGCTGAGAACAGACGGGAGAAGAAGGAGGGGGCGATGTGCCGAGCAATCCGCAATCAGCCATGAATGCCGAAATGGCGAGACTCGGGATTCATCCGATCGACCCGCTGCAACTCATGGCGCATCTGACAGGCGCTGCAGGTACGGTCTTCGCGCAACTGTTCACGTGGTGTTACATGCTCAGCGAAATCGGCATTCTCGTGGGCGCGTTCGTGTTTCTGATTGGCGCTGGCGTCCACGCGCGCAGAACCAAAGGCGCGGGCGCACGCATGGTGGCGTTTTCCGTGGCGGGCTTCGTGATCTCGATGGTGGGACCTGGTGTGGTCATGGCGATCAGCGGCCTGCACTTGTAATCCATGCGCAAGACGCGCTCTTTGCAAGAACATAGAAGGAGGTAGAGTAATGAAAAAGTGGTGGATGTGGCTTCTGAGTCTGACCGTGGTGTTTGCACCCGTGCAGGCGTACGCGCAGACGATTCCGGTGCCAGGAGTGAACACGGGCGCATCGGCAACCTCGATCTTTACGATCATCGGCAATCTCGTCACAGACGGTGTGACGGTGGCGGGTGGGGTGGCGCTGGCCGTCGTATTGTACAGCCTGTTGCGGGCAGCCATGCTGTTCGGTCTCGGCGGCGCGCAGGCGCAGCGGCGCGATGAGGCCAAGCAGCATCTGTCGCACGCAGCGATCGCCGGCGTTGTTGTCGGCGGTGCGGGTATTTTTGTCGGGGCGTTGTACGCCTTCGGACACGGCCTGTAAGAGGGGGGATGCGTGATGCTTGAGGTGCATTCATCAACGCCGCTGCAAAGCGGGGAAACCCTCGCATGGGGCATCACCACGCGCCACGTCGCGCATTTCGCATTCGGGCTGGTTCTTGCCAGCCCGCTTGTGCTGGCGGGCGTCCTGGTCCTGTCGCTCTTGGGTCAGCCACCCTGGATGGCGGCGGTCGTCGGTGCGGGCGTTGGGGCTGCGTTTGCGGTCGTGCCCATTCGTGGGCGCACGCTGGCCGAAGTCGCGGGGCTTTCCCTGCGGCAGCGCTTTCGACCCCATGTGGTGCTCTACGACCGGGGCGACCGGGTACGGCGGCGACGCAAGGCGGGAGGTGCATCATGAATATCGCAGCGATTGTGGTTGTGGTGGTCCTCTCGGCCGTGTTTTTAGCCTTAAAGGACTTGCGCAAGAGTCGCAAAAAAAGAGGCAAGCGCGCCGTGACGGCGGCGCTGCAGGAATTCTTGCCGATCGAGGGGTTTGACGAGTCGGGCGCCATGACGGTGAATGGCCAACTGCGCAAGCTCGTGCAGGTGGGCAACGCGAACCTGTACGCAATGTCGCTGTCGGCGATCCAGATCATGCGCGACGACTTTCAAGCCATGATGGGGCGCCTGGAGTATCCGTTTCAGATATCGGCCCAAGCGCGCAAAGCGAACTACGCGGACTACTTGGAGTATGCCGGAAAGACGCTGCGTGAAACGGCGCAGGAGTATAACACACCGGACAGCATCGCGTACGCGGACCATCTCTTTGAACACCTGAAGGCGGAGGCGAGAAAGCCGCGCACCGATCGCCAAAACCTCATCGTCGTGAGTGTCTTGCCAAAAATCATGGGGGCGGACACGGTCGACGCGAAACGGGCGCGTCTCGCCGAAGAGGAGCGCACGGTGCTGGCCGGGTTGCAGCGGATGGGGTTGCCCTATGCGTTGCTGTCGGACATCGCGCAGGCGGAGGCGATCCAGAATTTCTGGTCGCGAGACCGGGCGGTCAGCCAGCGCTACCGGGATCTGCACGCACAGGGGATTCACGCGCCAGTTGTGACCGGACTCGCTGTGCGAGAGGAGGATGTACATGGTCTTCGGACAGAAGATAGCCGCGAAGAGCGCCAAGAAGAAGGGTCGTAAGCCGGAGCCAAAAAAGCGGAAGATCGACGCGGACCCGAGCGTTCTCGGTGAACACGCCCCGACGATTCAGGATCTGATGACCACGGCCTCCGGGTTTACGGTGTCGGATACGGAACTGTACATCTCACCCAGTGGGTATACGCGCTGCTACTACGTGACCGGGTTGCCGTCGAGCATTGCGTTTGGGTATCTGAATCCGCTTTTCCTGATTGGCGCGGACGTGCATGTGTCGATCCATGGGGAGCCTGCGGATTCGGCGCCTGCCATGCGCAAACGCACCAAGCGCATGACGGTGCTCGAAGGGGAGATCATGAGCGAGCAAAAGGCAGGCACCAACAAGCGGGTGAGTTTTTTGCAGGACCAGTACGCGCTCCTGGAGCACGAACGCGAGGCGCTGCGCTCCGGACGGGAAAAGCTCTTCTATGTCACGATCGTCTTCACGGTGTCGTCCCCGGATCGTGAGGAGTTTGAGGAGGCGTGCCGGCGGATCGAACGCGAGATGCCTGAGGGCTTTGTGATCCGCGACGCGTACAAGGAACACGACTTGGGTCTGCGCTCGGTGGCCCCCATCGGGATGAATGTCCTGCGCCATCCAATCGAGATGACGGGATCGGCCTTGGCCAACTCGTTTCTGTTCTCCAACTCAAAATTCTCCCACGAGTACGGGGTGCCCATTGGGATCGACTTTTCCTCGGGCCACCTGAACCGCTATGACGCGTGGGCAAGCGACGAACGGCTTCTCAACGCCAACATGGTGATTGGCGGCACATCGGGCGCCGGGAAGTCGTTTCTGGTCAAGGGATTGACCGCGCGCGGTGCGGCGTTTGGCGTGCGCCATGTGATCGTTGATTTTGAAGGGGAATACAACCGAGTGTCTAAGGCGATGGGGTGGGTGACCATCCGAATCGATGCGCGCAGTCCGCATCGATTGAACGCGTTCGAACTCGAAGAAGAGGACGAACGGGAGGAGGAGAACGCGGACGCGCTGACGGGCCGAAAGGTGGTTAAGATCGACGAGAAGATCGAGCAGATCGAACGGCTCGTTTTGTCCATGGCCCACATAGGCGGGGAGAACGATCGACTGGACGCCTACAGTGTGGCGGCGATCAATGAGATCCTCCAGACGATGTACACGGTCGATTTTGGGTTCACGGAGAGCGCTGACAGCCTGTACGAGACGCTCGACAACTGGCAGCGCGACAGCCGGGGGAATCGCCTCGTGCGGCGTCGCAAACGGCCCCAACCGCAGTTCTCGGACTTCTACGATCGGCTGGCCGAGCACGCAAAGACGAACGCGCGCCTGGAAGATGCCGCCATGAGACTGCGTCGGTTCAGAGCAGGGGGTACGATGGGGATGTTTGACTGCCAGAGCACCGTGGAGCTGCGCGATGTGCCGGTTGTGCACTTCGACCTGTCCACCCTGTCTGGCGCGTCGTTGGCGCGGGAACTCGGGATTCAGGTCGTCCTGGAGTGGGTGATGGAACAGTTCATCAAGCGCAACCCCGGCGTGCGCAAGCGCGTCGTGCTCGACGAGGCGCAGGAGATGTTAAAGCGCCCCGACATGGCGCAATTTCTGGAAGATGCGTTTCGCCGGATTCGCAAACGCGGCGGGTCGGCGGTGGCGGCCAGTCAGGACCTGCGCAAGTTTTTGGTCCACGCGCAAGGACAGGCGATCACGCAAAACTCCGCCACACGGGTGCTTCTGCAACAAACGGAACAGGACCGGGCGCTGGTGACCGAAGTCCTGGGGCTCAAAGCGGGCGAGTTTGACGAACTGCTGCACTACAAAAAAGGCGAGGCCCGCTGGGATGTGGCCGGAGAGATCTTCTACAACCAAATGAATGCGTCCGACCTGGAGCGTGAGTTGTTCAGCACGACGCACACCCGGAGTGAACGAGAACGGATCGGGGGTGGGAGCGGTGTTTCGTAAAGGCAAGGAACGTCTCGTGTCAAAGAAACGGCGCTGGGGCGTCATCCTGCTGGCGGTGCTGGCAGGGCTCATGCTTGCGGCGGCGATTCCGGTGTTGGCTCACACGATCGTAAACGGCCACACGGGCCAGACGGTCAATGCGGGCACGGGAGCCGTCGTCAGTTCGCAGGGCACGAGCGCATCCGGAACGCCCGCCCCCAATGCGCTGGGGTGGTTTGGCAACCTCGTTGTTGAACTCTTGGCCACGCTTTTGGACGGCTTCTCGGGGCTGTTTGCGGCGGGTCACTTCACGATTCGAAACGTGATTGCAGGGAACATGATGAGCAATGGCGCCGCGCCGTTTGGCTCGGGGAACTGGTTCGACGTGGTGCCGTTTGGACGAAACAAGGCGGCCATGTTGCCGTTTATGAGTTTGTTTTTTAGCCTGGGACTCGCCTGGCTATTAATCAGCGTGTATATCGGTGCCGCACGGATTGCCGGCGGACCGAGCGGTCGGCAACGTAACATCATCAAAAGCGAACTTTCGTTTTTTGTGGTTGCCGCGCTCTTGATGATGGTGGGTCCGTCGTTCGCCGTGGCGGTGTCGCAACTGTGCTACGATTTCGCTCTCTATTTTTTGAACTTGGGCCACACGAACGTGATCCACTGGTCAGGAGGAAGCAGCAAATCATCGATCGTGAATCTCTTTGAGTCGATCGTGCAATTCGTGCAGGTGATCATGACGGTTGTTTTGTACGTGATGTACCAGTTTCGGGAACTGCTGCTCGATGCCTGGATCATGATCTTTCCTCTCGCGATGGCGATGGCGGCCAACGACAAGACGCGAGGGATTGCAAAACTCTGGTGGACGGAATGGATCTTTCAGATGTTGGTGCCGGTCGGCCAGGCGCTGGTGTTCGGGTTTGCCTACGCCATCGTCAACACGACGTCCGGTGGAGTGGCGGGCGTCGGGGTGGCGGAGGTCTTTACGTCGCTGGTCGGGGTGATCGGATTTATCGCGTCGGCAGTGTATGTGCGCAAGATGGTCGAAGTGGTCGGCGGCGCGTTTAACGCGCAGGTGATGGGTCACACGGCGGGCGGCATGGCCGCAGTGGCCGGGGGCGCCTTGGCGGGTGATCTGATGGGGGGCGCGATGATTGGCACGATGGGAAAAGTCGCGGGCACGGCAGGCAAGGCGGGGTTTCGGGCGGTGGACCGTCAGTTTGCTGGGGCTGCACGCGAGAGCGTCACGCAAAATCCGGAGACGGTCGGTGGTCAGATCGCGCGCGGTGCAACGCTTGACGATGTGATGGCCAACCATGTGATGGCGGCGCGGGGCGATCCGCTGCATGACGCGCAGGGGGCGGGCGTGGAAGGAACGCCACGCGGCGGAGTGGGGGGGGCAAGCGGCGGCCGAGGGGGCGGCGGTTCCAGTCGTCTGGCGCGCCATCACCCATTTTTCAGCTCCCACACCGCCGGTGCAATGGGCAACATCGCAGCGGGCGCGAAGGCGGAACTGGCCGGGAGCAACATGGCGATGGCCTTAAAAACGGGCTGGCGGGGGTTCCAAAACGACGGGGGCATTGCGGGAGCGGTAGGCGCAGCGGGAGCTGCAGTCATCGGGGGCGCCGCCGGTTCGAAAGTGGTTCAGGCGATCCCCGGTGTGAACGTGTTGGGGCGAGCGGCCAAGCAAGGCACGCAGTCCTATCAGGCGAATCGCCAGGAACGTCAGACGCGTACGAACGAGGTGCGCAGTCACATGCTGGGGGTGATGCAGAGCAACGCGGCGGCGAGTCGGATGGCGAACGTAAACGAACAGGGTTATCAGCTCGCACACGAAGACGAGAATGGAACGGTCGTTCCGGCCAGCTTCGCGGGAAGTACGCCCGCGATGGAGGCCTATAGCGCCCGTCGCGCCGCGTTTGTCAACTCGTTGATGACCCAGACCGGAATCGATGGGCAACCTGAAAAAGCGGAGGCGGCCGCATCTGCTGCTGAAGCCTCCTGGCAGCAAGGCGGGCATGCGCAAAACTTCGCGCAGTGGAGTCCGTGGGCGCAAGAGGAATACCAAAAGGCGCACGCCGCCTATCGTCCGGCGGCGCAGGACACGTTTGCGCGTCAACAGGTGCTGGACAATCGCGTTGCGATGGCGCCGCCGGACGCGGACCCGCGCAAACAACAACTCGCCAGGGCGCGAAACTTCATGAATGATGCGCGTGCAGGCATATTGCGTCTCCCACTGGCACAGGGCGGTCCAAACGGTGCGAGACCTGCGCCGTTTCTGCCTGCGCCCCATAAGATCCCACCGAAGGCTGAGGTGGCGCCGGGAGGACGTGGATCTAATGAACCCCAGGCACGGCCCGTGAGAATGTCGCGGGAAACTTTGGAGGGGTTTCGAAGAGCGAGGCGGACCCACAACGATCAACCTCCTGAGACGAGTCGTGCAATCCATCGTTACGGCCCCGCCGGCATCCCGCATCATTATGAGGAGGCTGGCGACGAAGATCGGGATTCGATGTCATAGACCCCACGGCCAAAGCTGGGGGGCTTCCAGCGGACCAATTTGGTGATGGATGACGCAAGATGATCGTGGCTCACGACGAAACGCGGCGGAGGAACAAGGAGAACCACAACACGTCTTAGCAGTTCTCCTTGCGCCTCTGATTCTGCTTGCAAAACCGGATTCGCGCCCGTTTGTGACGTGCTACGATACAGGCAGGGAACGTGAGTGGGGGGCGGTGCACATGGGTGGGATTGTATTCTTGTGGATTCTCCTGGTGGTCGTCGCGTTTGTAAACCACCAGGATACGTTGGTGGCATGGGTGTTGGGTGCAACGTTTGTGCTGGGTGTCATCGGCGCCATGATGAACGCGTCGTCCGAAGAAAAAGAGGCGCTCGAACGTGTGAGACGGGAGAAGCGGAACCAAGACAGAATGAAACCGTCTCCGGGCGTTGTGTTGGCCTCCGAAGTCCGCCAGACAGCGGGCAACCGGTCGGTGGACGCTCTTGTCAACACGAACACCGTCCGCCAAGGAGACCAAGGCGCATACCAACTCCCGGATTGTGACAAGACATACATCGCCTACACAACGGCGCGCGAGACAATGCGCCGCAGGCTGCGCTATATGGAACTGAAGTATCCGCTCAATTTGAGCAAGGAACACGAGGCGGGCCAATCTCCCATTGAGGCGGCGCTCCAACGCGCCGAAACGCACTGGCGGTCCTCGAAATCGTATCATCCGTATGACTTTTTTCAACTCGCCGACAACATAAATGCCCTGCAGATGTGGGTGACGGTCGAAGACATGGAGGCGTTTTGCGTGGACGCCGAAAACCTGCATCGCTGTTGGAAAGGAGGGGCGGCGCTTAACGTGTGGCTACCCCAAAGAAAAGATTGAACACCGCGCGCTGGTGAGCACGATTCGAACTGAGGAGGGGTTGACGATGGCGGCAGCGACAGCAAACCGGCAAAAGGAACTGGCGGCGCAGGAACAAAAGCAGGCGGCGTGGACGCAGATCACGATCGCTCGGCAAGAGAACGCGAAAACGGCGTATCGCCAAGCGCGTTCTGCGCTCCACGCACACCTGAACGTGCTGTACAACACGCGCCCAATGGGTCGCGTTCCTTTCTCGACCAATCCCAGGTACGCCCGGCTGGGCTGGATTGAAGGCCCAATCCTCTTGATGGAGAAGCGGTGGCGCGAGTGGGGGAGCAAGGCGGAAGCGGGCCCCATCTGGTCTGTGTGGGCGGATCATCCGAACAAGATCATCCTGCTTTCGATGACGAGCGAGGAAGAAGCGGGTGCGCAGCGTTGTATAGACAAAGCATTCTCGGCCCACCAGGCGTGGTTGGCGGTGGAACCCCATCCGCCGATGTGCCGGGATGAGCCGTACCGGTACGATTTCGATGCGCCGCCCTCGACGCTTGCGCACCAAAACGCACGGGCCGCCGCATCGCTCACGCCACAGGAAACGGGCGGGCGCAACAAGAAACGGTTCTGGTTGACGCTGGCGTTTGCAGCGCTGTTCACGGTGTTCTACCATCCCGTGTACGCTGTCTTGGGCCGCATGCTCAATCCGGCTCTGCTGCTTCCAACCGTATCCCGCGTCGTGACGGTGCTCAAAGCGCTGGTGGGCCAATGAGACTAATGAATCGTGCATAGCGCCGTTTGCGAGACAAAACCCGCAGACGGCGCTTTCGTGTCTGGTTGCCACATGGTCCGGAGCCGATTAGCCCCGCCACGTTTTCCCCAAGCGTTCCTCTTTCTGATTTTCTCCTCGCGCAAAACGAGGAAAAATTGACCGTTTTGTCTTTCTCGCATCCGGTACAGTGGACATATGGACAGAAAGGAGCAAGGTCATGCGCATGCAACATCGACTGCTTGCTATCGGAACCGGCATGGTGCTCTTGGCGGGAATCGCGTTTGCAGCGACCACCGTTGCGCCTGTCGCGTCAACACCGCCCACCGTCACGACCGTGCGCGGTGCGGGTCCGCTTCAACTTCCCACATCGTCTCCCGCCTGGATGAGCCGGGTCCTGCGCGCGCCTGTCTGGAATGCGCAGGGTCGCCTTGTACGCCTGCCGACGCAGCGCCCGATCCTGGTGTTTGCCTGGTGGTGTCCGCATTGTCACGCGGCGCTCCAGGAGTTGAAGCGCTTGGGCGATCTGAATCGGTTCACCTTCGTCAGCCTCTGGATCAACGCGGGTACGGCGCGACCGATTACGATCCAAACCGAACAACAAGCGGCTACCGTCACAAAGCGCGAGTTGGCGGCGATCGGTGTGCGCCTGCCAGCGGATCATCTGTATTTTGCGCAGCCCAGGTCGACGATGAGTCACCTCATCCACGGCGTGCCGACGATTCTTGTACCGAGCGTTCACGGCTGGACCACAGATAACGGCGCGCCGACAAGTGGCGCCCAGTGGTCGGCGTTGCTGGGGTCGTGACCATGGGAAAAAAGGAGGCCATGCCTGTGACGGCGTCAAAGACGCAAACCGACTTTGAAACGGCGCTGTTTTTCGCGTTCGCCCTGATCGCCGAAGCGGGTCAGCCCGATTTGGATGAACACCTACACCACGTCGCGACGTATACGCAGTGGATCGGGGGCCTGTGTGTCCGTCAGGGTCTGCTCGTGTCCGATCGCGCGCACTTGATCACGGCGGCGAGTGTGGTGCATGACTTGGGCAAGGTGGCCGTGGCCAATGAAATCCTGTTCAAGCCGGCGACACTCTCCCGGTCGGAACGTGGGTACATGCAAGAACACGTTCCGATGGGTGCAACACTTCTGGAGCGGGTGCTGTCTCGCTTCGATCGCTGGATACGCCCAGATGTCGCTGAGTGTGCGGTCGATATTGCGGGTACGCATCACGAGTGGTGGGATGGGAGCGGGTATCCTGGCGGTCTTCGCGGTGAGCAGATCCCTGTGGCCGGGCGGATCGTGGCGCTGGCGGATGTGATGGACGCGCTGTTCTCGCGCCGCACGTACAAGCGGGCGTGGACAGACGACGAGGTGCGGGCGCATGTGGCGGCGAACCAGGGCGCACAGTTCGATCCGGCGATCACGCGCATCGTACTGGACCACTGGAACGAGAAACCCGCGTTCGTGCCAGCGAGACCTGTGCTGGTTGTGGGGCGCGTGCATCCGCCGTAAGGGGGGTACAAGGACATAAACGCACAGAGCGTGTGGCAGGTCGTTGGTCATGGTGCTTGATGGCGAACCAATGCGAGAGGTGAGAAGCGGTGCAAGCTACTGGTAATCCGATTCACTTTATATTTTCATTTCTTCTCGGGGGGGTCTTTCTTCTCTGGGCCGCCATGATGTTTGTGGCCGCGATTGATCCATCGGGAAAGACGGAATCCCCATCCGATCAGCATGGCGCTAATCACGGTGACCAAAACAAAAACCCCGATCCATAAGATGAACAAAATGGCTTGCCCGATGGTTGTCACGGGGAAAATCTTGATATTGAACGCACTGGCTTGTTGTAACGCGGCGATACTGAAAAAGGCCATGAGTATGGTGGTCAATGCGATGGAAGCGGCTTGCAAGAGTGTTTCTGGCACATGAAGCAGTTCCTCAAGGGATGTCTTGACGACGCTTTGTCGCTCATCCTTGGACAAGGCGGATACAAAGATGGCATCGAGAATCATCTTCAAATACCACGAAAACATGCGGTGATCACCTCGACTCAAGGAGAGGGTACTGTGGTTACGATGGGCATTGCAATTGTGGGTGTGCTCGCTTTTGCGTTCAGTCGATGGCTCAAAAATCCCGAACTTCGCAGTTCGTGGCTAGGCGTCGGGGTGGTTAGCCTCTTCATGCTGTCAATTGGTGTTCTTATTCGGTTGGTGTTAGGATTCTGGCCCTAATGAGCATAACACAATGGGAACTCGAAGGTAATCCATAAAAAGGAGGAACAACCCATGCCCGGATTGGAACTTCAAACGTTGCACATCAAAGTAAAAAGGGTAAGAGTTGGAATGTGCGGAGGGAACCCTCTCACTCCAGACGCGAAGGATATTTTTGTAATGTGTGAACCCAGAAGAGTGCAAGTTACTTCTTCTGCGTCAAAAAAATAAGGATGACGGTGATTCTGTCTCCATTCATATATTTGGGAATCTCGGTGCAATAGGCAATCACGGCAATATGACCGGGAGAAGTTGTCCGTTCGAGACCAACGATGTTTGGAGGCAGAATCAGTCGATCTTTGTTGTCACAGTAAAATCCAACCCGAACCTTTTCACAGCAACAAGTCCGAGGAGATGTGAGTTGATCAATGGCATGCCAATTTCGTATCAGAAGGGAAACATCTTCGAAAGTCAGAAGGGGCTGACCGTCATCGCGCACCAGTGCAACTGTCGCGGCTCGTTTGGCGCGGGCATCGCACGTGAGGTCGCCCGACGATTCCCGGAGGTGGACCGGGCGCAACGAGAATGGTATCGAGCGGGTAAGCAGCAACTGGGCATTGTGCAGCTGTTGAAAACGCACACCGGTCTTGTCATCGCAAACCTGTACGCGCAAGACGGCTGGCGGCGTGTGTTGGGGAGGCCCAACACGGACTATGACGCGCTTGGGCAGTGCTTGGCGACGTTGAGAGACGGGCTTTCTGCGCAAGACGTGCTCGGCATGCCGAAGATCGGTGCTGGCCTGGGCGGCGGCGACTGGGCGGTCATTGAAACGATTATTGAGGACGTGTTTCGCGAGCGAACGGTGTATGTGTACGTGTTGTAACGGGTGTTGCGGAATTCTCCAAACGCATATGCAACCTTGATGCAAAATTGACCGTTTCGACTCTGCTCAGCCTGTTAGGCTGAAGATGTGTGGGTAATTGTCGGTTGCAAAGGCATCTCATTCGATCCAAACGCAAAGATGATATGGTAAAAGGGGTGAGAATAAGTTAAGGGGGATACTCATGAGCTTCGGTTGGATCCAAACGTTTTGGAACGAAATTCAAAACAAGAACGATGTTCAAGTCTTGATTTTAAGTATTTTGACAGTAATTATTTGGAGAGTAACTTTGTATATTGCGAAAATCCAAAGAATTACAAAAAGAGAGTTGCGCGAGATTGATATAGAAAGGTTACGTTCATTATTGTGTCCGTTGCAAACGCTCATCACTCACTTTATTCATACCAATAGCGAAAAAATCAGAGACGAGAGTCTTGCGCTAATAACGATAAACCGATGGTTGGCTTCTGATGAATTGGATCTGCTCCTAGATCAATGGATCTCCTTTTCTAACCATGAGTTATCAACAAAACTTCAACGGCGAATCGCATTCGAAATTAAATTGCACAGAGATCGGTTGCAAATATCGAGAAATGATTATCGTTCATCCAACCGAAGTTTTTCCGAGGTTCTAGATGGAATAGGGTTATTTTACCACAGTTTTGTGATTAGTATCTTTGGAACGGCTTTTCTTTTGTTAGTGACAACCGCTTTGTCATATCATGAGTGGATGCTTTTATTACTATTAGTTGGGGTGCTTGCATTAATTGAAGTTATCGTGTTGATCGTTTATTTCCGCCGTGAACGAACCATTGAGAAAAAAACTCTTATCAACAGCCTAAAGGAGGAGAAAGTGCATGTCATCGGAGAATGAAAATCGGTCAGAGCATGTTTGCGATGATTGCGGAGGCAAATTCTCGTCTCCCTTATATCCTTGGGAAGATAGATACAAAACGGTGAATCTGTGTTCTGGGTGTTTTGAGAACAGGTTTCGAGAGAAAAAACGAAACGAATTAAAGTGGTGGCAAAAGGCGTTTAAAAGAGGATGACGGTTTTGTTCCCCATCCCAGACTATGGATGTGAGGATCTCGTCGTCTCTTTTCCTATCCTCATTGCTGACTTAGGTGGCGGCGATGGGGCGGTCATAGAGACGATCATTGAGGACGTGTTTCGCGAGCGCACGGTGTATGTGTTGTACGTGCTGTAGCGGGCGTGGGGTTCCCCAAACGCATGTGCAACCTTGACGTAAAATTGACCGTTTTGGTCCTGACACGCCTGTTACGCTAAGGGTGCAGGGCCATTTTGCATGATATGAGGAGTGATGGAATGCCAACGCAGCAAAGCACCACGACCACGACGCTCACCACGCCAAAGAGCACGGTGGTGGCGTATGTCCTGTGGTTTTTCTTTGGGCAGCTCGGGATGCACCGATTTTACCTCGGCAAGACCGGATCGGCTCTGACGCAGTTGATCTTGGGCGTTGTCGGCTGGCTGCTCACGTCGTTGGTCGTGGGCTTCTTCCTTCTTGGCGCGCTGTGGATCTGGCTGATCGTCGACATCTTCTTGATTCCCGGTTTGGTAAGGTCCAGCGCACCGGTCGTGACGTACCAAATCAGCCACACGGTCGTGTCGGACATTTCGGGTGCGGCTGCGCCAGTTGTGCGCGAGGATGGCACCGTCGCCACGGCAGAAATGTCGCCGCCGCAGGGGGAATAGGGGTGGCCGGTTCCGGGATGAGCCATGTGTGCAAGATCCTGTATCAGCGCGCAATCTTGCTTGGAAGTTGCCGGGTGGTCATCGATTTTGCGCAGGAGTACGAAGCGGCGCAAGTTTATAGAGAATCGGAACGGAGGCATCGGAGGAAATCGGGCAGAGAGGCGCGGAGATAGTGCGCACACCTCACTATCCGCTTGCTGTTATCAGCGGGCGGATTTTTGCTTGACAAGGTGATTGAAAGTTGACCGTTTTCGTGAGTTGAGACGCGGTACGCTAGAAACGAGAGAGGTGACCGACCGTGGCGGATGGCGATATCGAAACGTGGAACCTGGGATATTTGGCCGGAGAGTTGTTGTTTCTTCTCGCGTTCATCGTTTGGATCATGCAGGGACTCCCGTTTCGGGAATGGACCATGGGGCAGATCATAATTCATCTGCAAGTCTTCTTCGGCCACCTTGGCGGATGGGGTTTGGTCGGATTCGCGTTAGGATTGCTGGGGTCGATGTTCCTTGGCCTGTTGGCTCAAATCGGCTTGGAGGAAATCGTCTGGCGCTTAAACGGTAGAAAGGAGTGACTCATGTTGGAGGACACCATGCTTGACGCGCTCATTGGCAAATCGATATTTTTGGCAATTGTTATATTGGGCCTGTTTCTCCCTGTCCATAATGCCGGACTCGCTTTCTTCGGGATGCCAATACTTCTTTGGGCAGCGATCATTGGATTTGTGCTCGGAACGATCGTATCGACATTTCTTGGAGCATGGGTGGGAGGCGCCATTTCCTCTATCTTGGTTCAAAGAGCGATTCGAAGAGATGCGCAGTCAAAGTGACTCATCGCGAGAAGTCGAAAAGCAGAACGGGGGATCACCAGTGTGGCACAAGAGAGGGAAGCGAATGATGCGGAATCGGGAGCTCGTTGCTGTCAGCGTGTGGACTGTCTTGGTCGTATGCGCGATGTTCCTGTTTCAGTTGGCGACAACGAGGTTCACAGAAGTGGTCGCGCTCGTCCTGGGAACGCTTAACGTCACGTTTGTACCGAGTGTCGTCTGGCGTCGCGTGGTGCCTTGGGTTTGGCGCTTCGGGGGGTCGACAGTGGTCACGTTGCTTGTCACGATTGCGGATCAAGGGGCGATCCACTGGCCGCTCGACGGGCAGTTTCTGGCGCTCGTCGTCATGTGGGGTGCGTGGCTGGCGTTTTTCGGCGTCTGCTTATCGCTTGTCTGGCAGGTGTCAGACGCGGCGATCAGCTGGTGTGAAACGACTTGGCCGACTCATCCGCAGGCGCTGCGCTTGGCGGAGTGGGGTCATCGGTTCCAGGCGAAAGCAAAGCGCTTGGGGGAGTGGATGGATCGAACCGGGTTGGCGGCCATCGTGATAGGGGCGTCCATGGTGGCCCTGTCACTTTTGGCTCTTGGGATGAACAAAGATCCGTCGTTGCTGTCGTTGCCGTCGTTGGGTGTTTGGGGCACACTGTTCACCTTCGTGCCGAATATCGGCGGGTTTATTGCGATTGTCTCAACGGTGGTCGCTCCGTTTCGGCCTTGGAGTCGCGTGGTCCGCACGGTGCCGTTCGCACTGCTGGGATGGAGTTTGGCCTAGGGAACCTTACCGGTTCTCCCGCAGAGTCGGTTTCTCGGAACCGGCCTGTTGTGGGGCGCGCTCTTGGTCTTGGGAACTCATTTGGTCGAACGGACGACGGCCCACTTCTTCCCGAACTGGCGGGCCAATCGGGAGAAGGCGCACGAAGTGTATCTGGAGAGGTTGGCGGAGAAGGTAGACATGCTGACGAGAAAGTAAGCGGACTGCGGGCAGATGCGGGTCGTATCGAGTGGATAGACCAATGAGGGGGGTGTGATACATATGTCATGGAGATTCTGGCGTGGGTGGTCGAGACATTCGGTTTGGTGGATAACGGTCGGATTGTTGGGAATTTTCTTGTCGGCGTGGGGGAGTGACGCGAGATTTGCAGCGGCGAATGTGTCGGGTTGGTTGTGGTTGGGGTTTTTCAGCGTGACGTTCGTAGTGTACATGCTCATGAAGCAGTGGGACGGTTGGCGATGGCGGATTGCGGGTGCTACGGCCCTGCTTTTGGGATACCACGAATTTTTCGCCTTGTATCGGTTTTTCCCCCAAGGAGTCGTCGTGTTCTTGAGCATGATTTCTCCCGGCGGGGCCTTCATGCTAATTGAGACAATCTTGTGGTGGGTTCTCGATATACGGTTTTTGAAAACACGATTTCACAGATGGCACACAGGAGCGGAAGATAACGAACGAGTTATCAGGGCAAAAAAAGCGCAGCCACTATCGCAAGAAACGTCTACGATGCCGCAAAGGAAATCGGCGATGATGGCGTTGCGTCAAATGATGGGCTGCCAGCCAAGGATGTTTAAAGAGGGCTTATTTCTGCTTCTTTTCGCTGGTTTTGTTTTCCTTGTGGGACACAGCACTATTTTGGAGGCGGAACTTACCATTTACGGCGCAGTTGTGTCCAGTGTGTTTGGGGTGGCCAGCATTTCGGCGGCCGTGTACCGTTCTTCTTCCGTGGGTTGGGGGTGGCGGTTGTTGTGGCTAACTCTGTTTCTGATCGCGGTGAATTTGGGCGCTTTCATGATCGGTCGAGTGTTCCCCACATGGGATACTACCTATTACGCGTTGGTAACCTGGGGCGGGTCGATGGCCGGGCCAGCGGTTGGAGTGATCTATGCGTGGGAGTTGACGGCTTGGGAAACCCGCAGGGAGATTAGACTTGCGAAGGAATAAAGCTGCGGTCTAAAGGGGGAATTGATGATGGAGTCGACATGGCGATGGGTACTCAAAGCGATAGATTGGTGGATTATGGTGGGCGTGATTTTACTCTTGATATCGACTCTTCCCCTGTTTATTCCTTTTTACAACATCATAGAAGTGGCCTGTATTGAGCTTTTAAATGTTTTCGGTTTTGCTGCCGTGATCGCAGGGATTTTAAGGCGTGACTCCTTATGGTGGGCGTGGCGATTGATTTTGATAGTTGCCTTTATAAGCGTGGTGGATGCAGGCGCTTGGGAGAGTGCATGGATTGTGCGTTCTGTAGGAGCGGTCTTCTTCGCCGGCGCGACATGGATGGCTTCTTTGATCGGCATACTATCAGGCTGGGTTGCAACCGCTTAGACGACCTCACCTATAAGGGAACAACACGGGTTGACTCAACGCGCTCTGTCCAAGCGCTCCGGCGTGCTGCAGGGGTTCATCAGCGCGATGGAGGCTGGCAACAAGAAGCCGTCGCTGGAGACCGCGTATCGACTGGCGCAGGCCCTGGGCGTCAAGGTCGACGACCTGATCCTGCCCGACGAGCAGGCTGATCCTGCGAAACAGGATGAGTTGTAGACGCCGCACGAAACACACGGCTTACAAACATCGCAAATTCTGCTCTATAATGACCCTGACAATGTGTGGGGAGGAGTTACGCTTGCGGTGGACGCAGGAAGAGGATCAGGTTATTTTGGAGTGTATCAAACAGGCACTCGCGGATGGTGGAGCGGTTTCCGCAGGCGTGTGGGAAGCATCGAGGCGGATTGATAGACCCTACGCCAACGTCTCAGGACGGTGGTATCGATGTCTATACCACAAGACGCCTCTCCAGCAGCGAGCGAGAACAAACACGCGCTACTGGACGGACGAGGAGGAGAAGGTCCTGCGCGAGACTATCATTTCGGCCCGCCGCGAGGGAATCGCGGAAAAAGCGGTGGTCAAGGATGTCGCGGAGCAGATTGGGCGCTCTCCAAACGCGGTCGCCCAGCACTTGACGATCATGCGGGCCAATATGAGATATGGAGACTGATGCAAACAGGCGGTCAGATTGCAAGTGGCGTATGGTACGATGAGCACAGATGAGATCAAGCGAAGAGAGGGTGACCGGCTATGAAACGGGTGATTGTGGAGACTGTGTTGACGCTTCTGGTGGTGGCGTGGTTGATTGCGGCAACCTTCTTACACCTGCCAAACCTTGTGCAAGGGGTCAACGCGGTTTTGGCAGGCGGCGTCCTGGTGTACAACGTGATCCGCTTGGTGCAGACGAATCGGACACGTCGCCAAAGAGAGCGAAACGGTTTGTAGACGCGTCCTTTGTGGACGGGGCATAACGGCATCCGCGTCTCTATGGGCCGTTTTTGTGCGCTTGGCGGGTGTCTGCAAATCAGCGCGCGCTAACGTTCCTCTGTACGCTACAATGGGTGTGACGTATAATGGGGGAGAAGGCAGGGAAACCATGAATATAGCTCGTGACAGTTTGGATACGATCTCAAAGCACGTCGTGGCGGCTTGTAGGGGCAATGCGTTGCAGGCGCTTGGTATTCAGGGCACGGACGTGGTGAACCTCTGGCCGACGGAAGTGGCGGTGCTTGAGATTCGAAAGGACCTGCTTGATCTGGTGTTCGAGCAGTCCGATGGAACGCTTCTGCACTTGGAGTTTCAGTCCACCAAGGAACGCACCCTGCATCGGTTTGCACTGTACGATATCCACCTGCATCAGTTGGCCGGAAGGACCATCCGCACAGTGGTGCTCTACGCAAACGGCGTGCACAGTGCACCCGACAGGCTTGACATCGGCAGCGCGTCGTACCACGTGGAGAACGTCTATTTGGCGGAACGCGACGGGAATGCGGTGTTGGATCGCGTGGAAGCGCACCTGGACGAGAGTTGCTGGGAAGTGGAGGATCGAATCGAGCTTTCGTTCGCGATGCATATGAGACACAAGGGGCGAAGCCGGAGGAACGCGATCGATCGCTGCATGACGATCATAGAACGGATTACGGATCGGGATGAGCAGTCGCTGACAGCAGCGTGGTTTTTGAGCACGAGTGCACGGTATCTGACCCCCGATGAAAAAGAACGGTTGAAAGTGAGGCTGAAAAACATGGTCGACTTGGTAAAGGAAATCGCGGAGGAAGAGTTTGCGAAAGGCGAAGCGAAGGGCGAAACCAAGAAGGCGATAGCCGTGGCGAGAGCCATGCTTGCAAAGGGCATGGACGTTGCGCTGGTGTCTGAAGTGACGGGATTGTCGCTTGAAGATGTTCAAAGTCTCCTCGCTCACTGAGCCTGTGATGCGAGAGCCATGAACCCGGCCACCTTGGTGCGGGTTTTTTGCTGCTCCAAATTTTGCACGAAAAATGAGCGAACCGCGCTCTACTCTCATGCTACGATATACTCATAGACATCACAAAAGGGGGCTATATCCCGATGAAACGGTACCTCTCCAGCATCGCCGCCGCCACGCTCGCACTCTCCACCGTCGTGCCCGCATTCGCCGCGCAGTCCGCGCCGATCCACTACCAGTCGGCGACGATCACGCTCAACACGAAAGTCATGTCGCACCCGGATCGCTTCACCTACAACAACACGACCTACATGCCGATCTGGTACGTGCAGCAGGTGCTGACGCAGTTGGGCGTGAAAAACGCCTGGAATGGCGTTTCGCACGTCTGGAACCTGTCGGCGAAGGGGAAGGTGGTCGGAAGCCTGATTAACGCCAAGAGCGGGTTGACCAGCGTCCTGGTGAACGGCCACGAGATGGAAACGCATGTGCCGACGCTCGTCAAGGGCGATCCGCTGCATAAGAACGCGGCCACCACGTTCATGCCGATCTGGTACGTGCAGCAGATCCTGAACCGGGTGGGGACGCAGGCGGACGTGTGGAACGGAACGTTTGGGGTGTGGGCGCTGGTGTCGCTGTCCACGCTGTTGTCGGGTGGATCGAACACGTCGGGGGCGAGCGGCGTGAACGTGAACACCGACTTTCCGAGTGCGGCGACGATTGCGCGATACGGGGGTGCGGTCAACCCGGCGCCGCAAGGGGTGACGCTGGCGAAGTGGCAGGCGGATGTGAAGAAGGCGCTGGCATTTAAGCCGACTGCAACGAGCGGGATAGGGAGTGACCCGCTGGCCACGGCAACTCAGTGGTATCCCGATCCGCATGACATCTTCTACAACAAGGTGTTTCCGGTGAAGGACCTGAAAAACGGGTTCATCCTACAGAAAGATCCGCTGGTTGAAGTGGCAAACGTTTCGGGAACGAACAACCGGGATGGTGCGCCCATCGTTTATGTCGATGAGTATGTGGGGTTCGGCAATAATCCGGCTGGTGCAGGGTTGGTGACATATTGGAAGATGGAACAGGTATCGATTAGCACCGGACAGGTGCAGGCTGTTTTTCCGGGGCTGTCGGGTACCGGAATGGCTCCGCCTAAAGGTCAGGGGTATCAGTTCCCGATAAGGAACAAAGGAACCAATGCCAGCACGGCGCAGCCCGTTAATAACATGTGGGCGATCAACACCGGAATGGGAGTATACGCAATCCCACTTCCTGGATGGAATCCGAACCGTGCGGGATGAAGTTGTGCACGCAAAATAGGCCGCCTCCGTTTGGAAGCGGCCTATTTCGCATCTGCCTTATGCTAGAATAGGCGTTGGAAGGGCAAAAACTTCCGCCTTTCCTCCGGACGTCGTAGACGGAAGGGGGTGAGGGGAGTGTGATCAAATCTTTTGTCAGTCTGCTGGTAGTGATTGTATCTTTGGTGACGGCTCTTGTGCAATGCGCCGCAACCATTGAGAATCGCAAGGCAGAACACGCAAAAGGGGAGAAAACACGAAGGAACGGCCACGGCAGCAACCGTAAAGACCGTTCCTGATCCCCGGCGGAAGGGCTGGTTTGTGCCAGCCGCCCTTCCGCTTTTGTTAAGGTAAGCATAGCACGATGGAAATATTCACGCAAGACATTCCACGTGACTCATCTCTCCAAGCGCCAACTCTTTTTTGTTCGCCCCACTCCGAAAATTGATTGTAAATTGACCGTTTTGCTCTCTTGACTTCCGGTAGGGTTGATGTATGTAGACCACCAATCCGGGAGTCGTCGCTTTTGTCTGACGCTCCTCGTTTCGGTGAAGGGAGTGTTTTTTATGCGCAAACGATGGCTGACAATGATTGCGAGTCTGGTTTTGGCTCTGGCTCCGGTAGCACAGAGTTTGGCGTCCACCGTGGAGTTCGGAGACAACCCGAGCCGTACCCACTACAACGGGATCTCCGACCCACAGGTCTGGAACCAGGCGGCGAATCTGAAATCCTTTACGTTTAATGGACAGACGCCCCCGATGGGCGGCGGGAACGGTACGGCAATGGGTGCGGGATCGACGCTGTACTTTCCGGTCTCCGCTCCAGGGGATTCGGCGACCGGGGTCGGCTATTTGACCGCTTGGAGTCTGGGTTCAGGACCCCCCAAACAGGCGTGGGCCAATTATATTATGGGGGTCAGCAACAGCTCCCCTCTGATTCTGAGCAACGGAGACATTTATCTGGCGGCCGCCGGAACGTTGTACGGCTTTCAGCCGGGTGGCACACCTGTCGCTGGTGTTGTCTCGAAAAACATCTTTGCAGCCAATTATATTTACCAAAATCAGGTTGTGTCTTATCCGCTATACGCAAATGGGCTGATTTGGGTTTCGTCGCAAAACGGCTATCTCTACGCCATCAACCCTACAACCTTGCAGAAGGTATACAAAGTACCGATTGGCAGTCGCATGGACGGCAGCCCCACACTGGTCTATGGGGCGAACAACACGCAGTACATCGCGGTGGGCACGGCGCTGGCGCCGAAGAATCAGGGCGGAACCGGCGTGGCAGGGCAACTCTTCCTGGTCTCGATGGGCGGTCAGATCGTCAGCCACATCAACAATCCATCGGGAACCGGCGCGGCGATCGCTTCGGCACCGATCTACACGGGCGGCGGCGTGGCGTGGAACGACATCTCGGGTAACGTGTTTTGGGCGCAGATTTCAGGCGGACAGTTCACGAATGTACGGAAATGGACCACGAAGCAGAGTGGGTTGGTCACGAACGAAGAGCCGGGCTACTACGGCGGTTATCTCGTCTTGCCGCAGACGATTTCCGATAAAACAGAAGTGGTGAACATCAATACGCCGGGATCGCCGATTCAGTATTTCACCAACTCCGATGGCGCCAACAACGTGGGTTCGCCCGAGATCAGCGCAAACTGGGTGTATGTGCCTGATGCGCAAGGAAACGTGAACGCGTTCCCCGTTTCCTCGCTTGGGAATCCTTCCGCCGCAACGGACAATCTCGCGTTTGCGATGGGTTTTTCCTCGTCCAATCTCACCAACGCGGACGAGCAGATGCTGCCGGCGGCCAACGGTCAAACCCTGCCCACATTGGCGTATGAGACATCGGCGGGCCTGCAAATCTGGCAGAACACGCCGCCGGCGTCCGTGACGCTCTCGGGGAGCGATGTCGCAACGGGTGCGCCCGCGCAATCCGGCGTCATCCAAGCGGCGGTGGGTGACCAGATCCAGTTGGACGCCAGGGGCACCAACCTCCCCATTGGCGATTCGGTCGTGGTTACGCAAACGCCGACCACGTCACCGGGGACGCTGACATCACAGGGGCAAAGCGGGCAGAACCAAGTGACCAGCCCGTCCATGTCGTCGTTCAATCCGAGTTATGAGTTCATGCCGACCGCTCAGTCCAGCACGGCGCAACAGGTGAACTATGTGGCTACGATTGTCAACGCTAAAGGTCAGACGGTCGGTTCGCTCAGCCAAGCGCTCACCGTAATATGGGCCGCGCCCGCCACGCTATCCTTGACTGTCACCCCAACCACATCGCAGACCACCGGCAAGACGTTCGCACTCACTGCGGGCACGACGAATGCGGCGGGCGACTTCGTTGCGTTCACCCAGTCCGGCAGCTTGACCAACAACGGCGGTAGCGGCACGCTCTCGGGCAACTTCCAGTCGAACGTGTCCTCCGTTTCCTACCCGGCTCAGACAAGCAGCAGCTATCAGTACAGTCCGACCGCCACCAGCTCTCAGGCCGGGAGCGAGACGGTGACGGCGGAACTCTTTGACGCACAGGGCAACCCGGTCACAAACGCGAACGGGCAGCCTGTGGAGGCGTCCGTGAATGTGACGTGGACGGCGCCTGTGACGGCGACGCAGTCGATCACCCTGGCGGTGACGCCGACGACGAGTCAAACGGTGGGCAGTTCGTTCACCCTGACGGCGACCGCCCACAATATCACGTCGGGCGAAGTGATCCAGATCGCGGAGGCGAGCGCGCCCACACCAGGGACGCTTGGCGGCGGCACCTACGTCCAGTGGATCAGTCCGGGCAACTATGCGTCGTATGCGTTTCGCACGAAAGCCACGTCGAGTGTGGCGCAGACGGTGTCGTACCAGGCGTCGATCTATCCGGTGAGCGGGCCGCTGATCAACTCGAACACGGTTTCCGCCACATGGACGGCGCAGCAGACGGCGCCAACACTGACTCTGACCGCCAGCAATACCGCGCCGACAGCGGGGCAGACCGTGCAACTCACAGCCACAGGCGCCAATCTTCCCAGCGGCGCCACGATCTACATCCACGATCTCAGCGGCGCGAACACCCTGAGCGGCACGAATGTGCAGAGTGGCACGAGCAACCCGTTTACCGCTCTCGCGACATCCGGCATCGCGCAAACCGTGCAATACCACGCGGCGATTTTTTATCAGGGGGGTTATATCGATAGCGGTACGGTCAGCGTGACTTGGGGGAGTTCGTCATCGCCGCCACCCACGGCAGGCACCCTGACGCTGTCGGCGCAGGCGAACGCCGAACCCAACACGCAGGACAGTGACCATCTCATAGCCACTGGAACCGGCCTGACGACGAACGTGCAAATCGTGATCACGCAGGACAACACGACCGGAGGCAACACGTTTAATTTTCAGGGCCAGACAAATTCCAGCGGGCAATATTATGTGATCGGCAGCGGATCCACCCTTGGCCCCATCCAGATCAACGACGTGTCAAATGCGAGTCCCTATACCGCCACCTACAGTGCGCAGGCGATCAATCCGACCACTGGGCAGGTGGAAGCCACGGCGCAGACGGTTAACGTGACGTGGCAGAATCAGGTGTACACGAAACCGATCAGCATCACCGTGACAATGACGCCGTCCAGTCAGCAGGTAGGAGCCTTTGTTACCGGCGCAGTCGTGGCGAAAAATGTGCCCTATGGGTATCCGGTGACCGTTTGGGCGCAGCCGCCCCTGTCCAGCGGTGGCTATCAGCCGTGGTGGGAGACGAATCCCAACTACCAGTTGAATCCGATACCAGTCTTCTCCGGGACGCAAAGGGGGGTCACCGGAAACTTCAGCGCGACGTTTAGCACGACCGAACAGCTCGCGTCGACCACGCCGTACCTGTACCAGGGGATGGTGCAAAATCCGAACAGCAGCAACGCGCCGCCGGCCAACGTAGTTGCTTACGCCGCGCCGGTCTACGTGACATGGACGGCGCCCGCGCCCATCGTGAGTCTGAGCCCCAACGCGCAGACGTTGGTGGTTGGGCAGGTCGGAAACTACTCGTTGAACCTCCAGAACATTCCGCCTGGCGACACGGTGGAGGTTCAAAACGCCGCCGGGCAGCTGGTGGCCGAGAGTGATCCCGTGGGCTTCAGCTATCCCGACTACGTCACTTCCGACGGGACATTGCAATTATTTGGAATCAATTCGTCGCCCTTGTATACCACCGGTCCCGTGGGCCTTTCTGTGCCCGCGTCGGTCATACCGGGTTTTGCGCAGCTGACTGCAACGGTTGTCAATTCTGCAGGAACTGTCGCGACCAGCAACACCATCACGATCACGTGGGTCGCGCCGACCATTTCACTGTCGGCGAGCCTGACCGCTCTGTCTGCTGGGCAGACATCGACACTCACCGCTACGGGGCTTGGCGTACCCGCTGGCGACTATGTGGAAATCTGGGCAACGGCCGCCAACGGCAATCCAACGGCCGCTTATGCCACCATAGGCACGGTGGCGGCCACCGGCACCTATAACCAAACCGGCAGCACTGAAACCTTTTCTCTCACCCAACCCAACAGCACTGCGTTGCCCTTCGCCGTAAAAGCGACCAGCAATACGCCGCAACAGGTGTCGTATACGGCGGCTATCGTGAAACCCGACCAATTTCTCTACTTTGGTACCAATAACGGCGGCTATACCGATTCCATCTACGGGCCGAAGACCATCGCGACATCCAACTCAGTCACCGTGACGTGGGGGGCGCCGACAGTGATTCTGACCGCAACGCCAACACTTCTCGAGCAGGGTCAGTCATCCACCCTGACCGCGACTGCGAGTGTCCTGCCTCCGGGCGATCAGGTCGTAATCAGGGATGTGGGGCAGGACAACACGTTATCCGGCGCCAATACAGCCTCGTCAAACAACGCATCGTTTCAAACAAACGCCGTCTCGAACTCCATAGTGACCGATTCGTATGTGGCGACCATCGTCAACAGTACAGGTCAAGCGGTGGCTACATCGAGCGCGGTCAGCGTGACGTGGGCCAGTCAGTGCCCGGCCCCGCCCGGCCTGACGGTGCAAAACAACCAGGGCCAGGGCGCGACGATCGCCGTGAGCGACCCGTCCGGCGACACGCTGAACCTGTCGGCCACAGGCGGCACGCTCTCGCAGACGACGGTGACCGGAACCACGACGGTGCAGCTCGCTGCGGCGTCAGGGGCAACGGGCGCCACGGTCACGGCCACGGACGCGACGAATTCGGGGTGCCCAACCGCCAGCACGAGCGTCACATGGACCGCGTGGCCACAGCCTGGTACGCCCATGACGTTTCAAATCACGGACATGCTCGGCGATCCAGGCACGCCCAGCGACCTCTGGACACCGACCAACAAGACCGCGTCGCAAAGCAACCACAATGGGAGCACGGACGGCTCCACGGTGGGTGGAGGACCTCCGCTGCCCACCTATGGGAACCCGAGCGCGCATCCGGCGGTGTACGTCCGGCCCGATGCTGGGTTCGGGTTTCGCGCCCTGTGGACGGGGCCACAGGATCAGGCGCCAACAAAGGCCACGGCCACCTACACGATGACCAACCCGGACGGCAACTGGCGGACGTGGACGGTAACCGGGAGCGTGGCCACGGCGACGGTGCAAGTCGGCGCAAACGGGAGTCTGTCGGAGTACACCTTCTTCTGGACACCGCTGCCGAAGTACACGACGCGCAAGCAGATCAATGACTGGTGGAACCTGGAACTGGCCGCGTGGAGCCTGACGGGCAACCCGCACGCGACAATCTCCGTGACGGTCACCTTTTACAACGGGGTTGTGTCGCCATCAGGCGCGGTCACGTGGACGTGGACGGACCCGGACATGGCGCAGACGCTGGGGTATCCGCTCTGGTACTTCATCCACCAGGTGCCAAACCAGCCGATCCAGCCGGGTGCGAAGATCTACCATCTGACGACGCCTGGCGGTACGGCGACGGGCAACATCTTGCCGCCGCAAGGAATGCCGACTGGCGGCGGCCCGCTTTACACGCCGGGGAACACGGGGAATGTTGCGAATCCGTATCCGGCGCCATAGGTTAGCGAGATTGACGGTAAGATGACCGTTTCGCCTTCACACTTCTTGGTACGCTTGATATGGAGAAACAAGGGGTGCCGCGCGAACCCATTTCCGGCACGGCTATAACACAAGGGCGCATGCAGGAACCCATCCAGCATGCGCAAAAGAGGAGGATGCATCAATGAATTTCGCCATCTCGTGGATGTTGTTCTGGTTTTATATTTTAATCGCTCTCTTTGCCCGGACGCCCGCGCTTGGAGTCGTTCCAAACGATTCGGATCAAACGGATGACAGTACCGGCACCCATGGCAACAAGGAAAGAGATACCCAATGGCAGGAGCGCCAGAGCCAAAAGGAAAAGGAGTTGGAATGCGTCGTGCATCGGCCAGATTCGCACGAATAGCCACTTATACTCGGGGGGTATTCCGGTTTTGGCGGAACTTGGCTGGTAAAGGGAAATCTTTAGAATCAATCCGGCTGTGATGATCATAAAAATTGCTTCGACAGACGTTTCGGGCATTCCCGTAATATCGGAGAAAGATTCGGATTTGAGACGTTTTAGCCCCTCTGGACCGAACGCAATTCCGATAAAGGTATCCCGAAGCAGAGTGCAATACCACTCAAACATAGGTCACTTCCTTTGAAAGGGGGATGTACAATGGCGACAGTGCTGGCGTTACTCGGACTCGCCTTTTGTGTTGCGGACGCTTTGTTTCGCAAATGGGCGCACCACCCACCACTTAACATCGTGCTTACTTTGCGGTGGTTGTCGGTGTTCTATTTGGTTGGTCTCACGATTGCGCGTCTGGCAACGGGAGTATGGTTCTAGTTGAAGTATAGCAATTGAGATCATAGAGTGACAAGAAGGGGATAGAGATGAGTTTGCGGCTAAAAGAACATCGCGAAAGAGTTGGAATTTCCCAACGCGAATTGGCCCGGCTCTCGGGAGTCAGTCAGGGGTATATCAGTGACTTGGAAGCGGGGAAAAAAGATCCCCGATTGTCACAAGCGGCCAAACTCGCCCGAGCGCTTGGCGTGTTGGTGGACGATCTGTTGAAATCCGACGACATCGACAAAGAAAATTGACGCTAAAATGACCGTTTCGCCATCACCATTATTGTTACGCTCCCTGTAGAGGGGGCGTTTTTCGTGCGCAAGAACTCCATTTGGAACCCGTTGTCGTTTCCGACCAAAGACAACCTGCTGCGCTGGCTGTTGTGGCGCGGATTTCTCGCTCTGGGCGTGTGGGGGTGGTTGGGCCTTATGGCGCTGCTTCTGATCACGCTGACGTTCTCCGCGTTCATGATGGGGAACTACACCGGTGGCGCCATCGCGCAGAGTCCGCAAAACCGCGCAATCGCAAACGCCGCGACCGTGACGGCCGCGCAGTGGGAAAGCGGGCTGACGTCGACGCAGGGGGCGATCGTGCAGGCACAGCAAGTGGATCTGCCTTCCGCCGTGCTGGTGGCGCTCGGCAAGATGCAAGACAACTTTCACCCCGTGGACTTTAGCGCGTACTATCCGTATCTTGCACCTACTTATACGTGGCAGACGTTCACGGACACCACGACCACCGAACGCATGGTGTGGAGAACAAATATCACCGTGAATCCCAAGACGCACAAGAAGATCGTCAAACGGTTTCAGGTGTGCGTGAAAACGGTGGTGAACACGCCGGTGACCGAACTGATGCGCGCAACGACCTGGGATGGCACGCTGGTCAATACCTACGCCATGCAGACCACGGGGAGCCTGGCTAGTTGCAGCGGGGTGCAAAAACGGTTCGTCGCGGAGATCGGCAGCACGCGCACCTATACGTGGTCGCGCGTGTGGAACCTGCTGGCGCACATCCATGCGACATCTGCAGGCAAGCACTATGTCATCCATCATACGAAAGTGAACGAGCAGATCCTGGCGGGCCTGATCGCGGCGCAAAACGTGGCGATCGCCGATCCGCATGTGCAGCGGATGGTGGACGTGATCCTGTCGCTTGGCCTGTCGGCGGGGCCTGCGCCGAGTCTTGGGGCGGTGGGCGTCGCCAGTGGCAGCGTGGTGCAAAACGTGTTGCGCTACAAGGCGCTGATTGCGTATGACGCAACGCGGTACGGGGTTCCGGCAGCGCTTGTGGCGGGCGTCATGGCGCAGGAGTCAGGCGGTCGCGAACACGGAGCGGGCGGCATCGTTCTCAGTTCCGGCGTGGGCAGCGGTGGTTTGGGAGCACTGGGGCTGATGCAGGTGGAGCCGACCACGGCAAGCGGGATGTACGTGAACGGCGGATATATCGGTCCAAACGCCATCGCCGATCTCTCGAATCCGGCGACGAATATCCAGATCGGCGTGAAGTACATCGCGGAACTGTACCACCAGTTTGGCGGGGACATCGACGAAACGCTGTCGGCGTACAACGCTGGCCCGCAAGCGGAGATGCAAGCACTCGCATCGGGTCAAACCGTGGCACAAAACTCGCAGACGATCACCTACGTAGCAAATATCACGGGCGTGTGGATGCCTGCGTTCGCGGGGAACTTTGGCGCATCGGGCGGCGCGAAAAGTTGACAGATAACTTGACGGAAAAGTGAGCGTTTCGCGTGTTTGATCTGCGATACGATCAGGGCAAGAGAGTGAAGGTGATGGCGATTGATGGGGAAGAGCGATTTCCTGGTGTGGGAAATGACATCGCGCGACACGATCGACTTCAAGAAGATATACGTCGATCTCGTCGGGGATCTGATTGCCGGGTTACTCCTCAGCCAGATCGTATACTGGCATCTGCCAAACAGTCAGGGTGAATCCAAGTTGCGTGTGGAAAAGGATGGACTATTTTGGCTGGTCAAAAGCCGTGAGGACTGGTGGAAAGAAACACGAATTACCACCAGGCAGTATGATCGTGCGATTAAGATTCTCGACAATCTCGGCATTGTGACAACCAAACTCTATAAGTTCAACGGGGTGCCGACCATTCATCTGCATTTGAATTGGGATGTGTTCCTTACTCGCATGAACGCGTTGTTGGAACAGGCGGTCGCATCAACTGCCAACGAAATTCGCGTTGAATCAATGGAAAGCAGGCAAAACCCCGCGTCACCATTGGGTTTTACGCAAAGCGTAAAATCCATTTTACCGAAAGGTGAAAATGCATTTTCCCCAAAGGTCGAAATGCATTTTGACCTTTCCGCAAAAACAGTAACAGAGAGTACTACAAAGATTTTAGTACCTGATATATCTCCACGCGCACACGCGCAAGGGCAGGGGAATCCACCCAATCGACAAAACGGAACTTCGAATCCACAAGTCACCATCCTGAATCGAGAAGAACAAAAAGCGGCGCTTGGACAAGCTGTCTCCGGCAGTCATGCGCTCGCCTTTGTTACCCAAGCGCAGGCGGAAGTCGCAGTGACCGCGGAAACGACACCAGTGCCCGCTGATTCACCACAGCCAGAACGCACACCTGAGGAGAAAGCGTTCAGCGAGATCACGACGCTGTACATCGACAACAAATTTAAGCCAAGCGTCAATTTCGAGGTGCAGGACAGACTTGCGCAATTGGTCGAGGAGTATGGCGCCACCTGGGTGATGGGTGCGCTCCAAGTGGCCCTCAAATACAACAGCCACTCGCTGGGATACGTGGAGACCGTGCTTGACGGTTGGCGCGAGAAGGGAATTGCGCCGTGGGAGAAGCCGAAACCGACCAGAGAGGCGCAACGTGGTGGCAGAGTGCGGCAAAGGGGCGAGACGGCGTCCAGAGGAACGGTGCACGTCCAGCCTGGCAAATACGACGAGATGAACGAGCGCCTTGCGCGTTTGGTTCGGAGGGAGTGAGAGGCGCACTCCAAAATTGACGTAAAAATGACCGTTTCGTCGATTCGAACCGCGCTACGATGAGGACAGGGAGGAATGAAGATGCTGTACTTTGGCCTGGGAGACGCGGATCTTCGGGATCTCTATCAAGGCAGCGCCTGGCTCACGTTTGCCAAGCAGATCACACAGACGACATTTGCCCGCGAGGATGTGGTGGTTCTTTCGGAAGATCTGGTGAAAAGCCGTCCCGAGATGCTGCAGGCGATCCACCACATTCGCGGTTTTGGCGCACGCGTCCTGTATGTCGGATGGAGCGGCAACGAATCGGACGCGTGGAAACGGCAACTGGCTTTTCTCGGCGTCTACGACTGGCTGTTTGTCGAGGCTGAGATCAACCTGGAAGACATTGACCGACTCATTGCGCAGCCGCGATCGGTCCGGGATGTCGAACACTATCTGGAAGACTTGCACCTGCAACCCGCGCCGACGCTGGCCGTGGTGTCGGTCTACGAGGACAAAGAATTGGTCGAACCAGCGGAAGCCCTGACACACACGCTGCAGGATTTGGCTGGCACCGAAGAGGAAGCGGAACGGTCTGTTTTGGAACGCGTCTCTGGACACTTTGGCAACGTAGCCCGGAGCGTGCGGGAGACCATGCGCCGTCGCCGTGGGGAACCAGGCGAAGAACTCGTCGCATCTCTTGAAGCGGCGCCGAAGGCAAAACGATTTGTCTGGTCCGTGCCGCGCCCGGTGACGGTGCGCCTTCTGGGTGAGCCGGGGGTAGGCAAAAGTTTTATCGCCTGGAATCTGGCGGCACTGTGCAACGCCCATGAACTCTCCGCCGCCGTGATCGAACGCGATTCGCCGATTGCCCAGTGGGGAGAAGTGGACGGCGTCCATGTGACGATGGACACACCGGGGCGCGGCTATCGGGTGCACATCGTGACTGGACCTTTGCACACGCAAGCCGCAGACAGCGACGTGCGTGTCGCCGTCACCTGGCCTGACCCTGCAAGAAGCGAAAAAGCGGCGCTCGCGCTGTGGCAAGGCGACGGGGAGGAGGACCGCGAGGTGTGGTGGATCGTGAACCACGGCGACGATGAGCGGCCGTTGCCGGAGGGGGTGCCTTTGTCGGAGCGCGTGCTGGTCGTGCCCTATGAGGCCCGACAAGTCGGGGCAATTCGAATGAAAACGCCGCTCGCCCTGTCCGATCCCCGTTTTGCGGCGCGGCTCTTGCCGCTGGTCGAACACATCAAAGCGCGCTTTGCAGGCCCGGCGCGGTCGCAGAGGAAGGAGGAAGACGTCGATGTGGCTCTTGCTTGAAACCGACGGACAAACAGGCGAATCGGCCAAACAGCAGGCGGCAGCCCTTGGTACGGTGCTTCAAGTCGTCAGCCGGGAAGAACAGTTGACCGCCATCGATCCCAAGACAGTGGCACTCCTCGTGGTGGGCGAGGGGTGGAAAGAGGAAACAGTCGCAAGGTGGCGCGGTGAGGATGACTGTCCTGTCGTGGCCGTGTGCGGCGAACCGGAACAAAAGGCCCGCGAGCGCGCCCAACGCCTGAAGGCGGTGGATGTGGTCAGTCACCCTCTCCCGGTGCGGTATCTGCACGACTGGGCGCGTACGGTGCAAGGCGCTCCGGACGACCCGGAATCAGGAACGCCGCAGGCTGAGTCGCGCCTGCACGCGCTCTTGCGGCAAAAGGGGCTGACAGCGCGTGCACAGGAGCGTCCCGACGAAGTCGAGACGGGAGCGACCGCACAGCGCGGCAAGATCGTCGCACTGACGGGCGCCAAAGGGGGTGCAGGGCGCACAACGCTGGCGCTGCTCTTTGGCCGACACTTGGCAGGACGCGGATACGACGTGGCGGTCGTGGATCTGGCGCCGCGTGGGGAACTGCTCGCGCTGTGCCGCACAACGGCTGCCGTCACACTCGACGAGTGGGCGCGACTTCCGGCGCAGATGGACGAACGATCCATCCGTCAGGCGCTAGTGAGCACTCCCTATGGGTTTTGGTTGTTGCCCAGCGGCGAGAGCGCCGCATCGCAGGACAGCGGTGTGGTGCGCCGGATTCTTTATACGCTGGCGAGTTCCTTTGACGCGGTCATCGTTGATAGCGTAGGAGACGACACGGCGGCTCTTGAGGCGGCGCACCGCGTGATCGGGGTGGTTACGCCAGAGTGGCCGTCGTTTTTGCGGCAGATGAAAGCCTTGCAACAGATGAAATCGCAAAAAGGCGCGAGTGCGGTGAGCGTGATCGCCAACCTGGTGACCGGCGTTAGCGCACACGCGCGCACCGTGCGCCTGTTCGAAGAGGCGATGCCGGAAATCCCTCTCTACCGTGTGGCGCACGACGCGGTGCTGGCGCGGGAACTGCGCTACGGGAAGCCGCCAACAGGGAGTGCGAACCTGCAAAAAGAGCTGCGTCTGGCGGCGGCGGCGTTTGGCTTTGATCCCGTTGTGACGGCGGCGCGCGAAGGCAAAAGGCGGTGGTTCCGATGAAAAAAAGTTCGTTTTCGGTGGCGCTGTCCGCCGTGGCGGCGGTGGCGGCCGGGCTCTTTGCAACCGTCCTCTTGATCCGCGTCAGCCATACAGAGACGATCGTTGTGACACAGCACTATCTGGCGCCCTATCAGTCCATCACGGCGCAGGACATCAAGATGGTGTCTGTGCCGGCGGATTCCGGCATTGTGGGTCTGGCTACGTCACAAAGTGAGGTGATCGGGCACTTTTTGACCTTCCCGGTGCCATCGGGCTATCCGATCACAGCGGGCGACCTGTCAACCACGCACAGCTTTTCGAGTTTTTTGACCCGGTACGTCAAGAGCCATGGTACGACCGGCGAACTCGTCGGTATGCAGGCGACGACCACCGTGGAGCAACTCATCGTGCCGGGCGAGTCGGTGGCGTTGCTCATTCAAAATAGGTCTGGACAGGGAGGATTTCAGACGTTGTCGCCCGTGCCGGTGCTCGATGTCCTGCGCGGCGCAAACGGGGCAACCCTGCTCTTTTTTGTCACCCCGCAAGACGCGCAGACGGTCATTTCGGCCATCCTGCAAAACAATGTGCAGGTGGCGCTGATCCCGCAGTTTGGGGCGTACGCGAGCGCAAACAGCCTGTCGGGGTTGCAGGCGTCCGTGGCAACGCCAGCGGTCATCAATCACGCGGGGAATGCGGGGAATAGCCACACCAAACAAGTGGTGACGCCTGCCCATGCATCAAACCGTTCGTCAACCAAACAGCCGATCAAAAAGGGGTAAGAGCACATGGCCATTCGAGACTTTGACGATCCAAGCGCGTTTCAGGAAGCGTACAACGTGCTGGCGGCGCAGGTTTTAAACGATCCGGAATGTTCACGCGACGTGATGACGCGCCGACAAATGTATAGCTACCTGGTCACGAGGGCGGCGGAACCCAGTTCCTTTGTACCGCCAACCGAACGGGAGCGGGTGATCCGCCGCATCCTCGACGACTGGTATGATTGGGGGCCACTGCAGGCCCTGATCGAGGACCGCGAGGTCTCGGACATCTATGTCCGCGATTCGTTCACGCTCTATAAAAAGGACGGCAAGTATATTGAATCGACCGAGCACACCTTTCGTGACGGGGTGGAACTCGAAGAGTTCATCCGCCGCAAGCTTGAACCCACACCGTATCGGTGGTCGCTCTCCGATCCGATCACCGACGCGCTGGTGGACGGGTGTCGCCTGAACATCATTGGCGGTCCGTCCACAAGGCGCAACGTCGTACTGGAAGACGGCACGGTCACCACGGTACAAACCCTGGCGCTCACGATCCGGAAATCGATCTACCCGTTCACGATGGACGAGATGGTGGATCTCGGTACGATCGACGCGTCGATACGCGAGTTCTTCCGTGTCCATCAGGTGATTGGCGACAGCGGGCTGATCGGGGGTCCGACAAATTCGGGCAAGACGGCGCTGTTAAACGCCCTCACCGGCGACACGCCGGAGGGGCTGCGCAACCTCGCCGCCGAAGAAAACCTGGAGTTATCCCCGCACGGTCTGTACTGGGATCGCCTCACGGATCGACCGGCCAATGCCGAAGGCCGGGCCGTCATCACCATGCAACGGAACATCCTCAACGCGCTGCGGATGGACCCAGACAATTTTTATATCGGGGAACTGCGCTGGCCGGAACACTTCTTTCTCTTTGTCCGTCTCGGTCTTTTTGTGAAAAAGCAGCACATGGCGACATTCCATTTGAACGTCGCGCTGCAATTCGAACGCGCCATTGAAATGGCCTTTGACCGTTTGATTCTCGAAACGGTAGAAGGAGGCGCCGGACACAGTGCCCCCCTGGCCGTGGCCAACCTCGTGGCAACGACGATCCAGACGATCGTGACGGTACGCGACACGAAACACGGCAAGCGGGTGACGGCGGTGGCGCAGGTGATCGGGTTCGACCGGGTCAACAAGGCGATCCTATGGCACCCGGTTTTCACCTATGACTGGCGTACGGACGCCTGGACGTTTCACGGGGTGACGGTGGACTTTGCGGAACGCGCTGAGGCGGAGGGTGTGCCGCTTGCGTTGCCGATCACGGCGGAGGCCCCGCTGTCGTACACGATTTTGATCTGAACCATTCCTATAAAGAAGAGGGGGTTGATCGTCATGACGATCAATCTGTTGGCGCGACTCGCAGGGCTTGCCGTATCACTGAGCATTTTGCTGGCGTTTGTGGCGCGGGCGGCGGGGGATGCGGAGTGGTCGGCGCTCTACCGGGCGCTGTTGACGCGGCAAGAGGGGGGAACGGACGGAGGCGGTGCGCCGAAAGCATGGCGCTGGTATGTCTCGCGCCTGCGTCGCCACGCGGATCTGACGGGTCGCGCCTTTGATGGGCGGTTCGCTGTGCTGCGCACCACGGGGCTGGCGGTCTTGTTCACGCTGGCGTTGCTGCTGTTTCACCAAGCGCCCCCGATGGCCGTGTTGCTCGGGTCCGTCTTGGCGCTCGTGCTCACGGAGCGCGTGGTGACCAGGCGGTTTAAGAAGGCGCGGGAAAGTCTGCTCTACGCGTTTTTGTACGAAGCCGTGCCGCTGGCGCTGCACAGTTTGACCGCGACAGGGGAACTGGATCGGGCGTTCGCCCGCATGGCGGCGCTCACGCGCCACAAACCCTTGCGGTCGCGCCTGGAGGATTTGGTGCGCCTGTGCGCGTTGCCGCAGTACGGAACGCCAGAAGACGCCTTCCTCGATTGGGGGGTCCGTACGCACATTGATGAGATCCGCTACTTTGCGCTGGCCACCCGGCGCGCCAGACGGCACGATCCTGCCGGGGATATGGCCGGGCTGTGGTCGCGCATGGCGGACGTGCTTGGCAAAGACCTGGAGTACAGACGGCAGATCCGGGCGATGACGGCCGGGCATCGCGTGGGGGCGTACCTGTTTTATGGGATTCTCGCTGGCGGGTATCTCCTGGGCTATCCGTTTCTGGTGCGCTACCTGCCCGGCGGCATGCAGGTCGGGTTTTGGGCGGTGCTCGCGATCATGACGCTGGGGCTGTGGTTCGTCGTGCGCCGCAGCGAGGCCATTGACGCGTAGGGTCTGCGACCCAAAGGGGGGATGAACAATGACCATCGCATCGCAAGCCGTGCTGATTGGCGGTTTGGTGACGGTGTCCATCAGCATGCTTTGGGTTGCCGTGCGGGCGCGCGGTCACGAACTCGATCAACTGGTGTCGGCGCCTGTTGCAGCGAAACCCTCTCGATCGCTTTTTGTGTACCGATTGGTCCTGGAAAGCGAGGCGGCGGCCTTGGGGCAACCGGAACTGGGCGCGCTGCTCTATCGCGTGGCGATGCTGGGGGCGGCGATTCCCTTGGTTGTCGCGATCCTGTTTCGGTTGCCCGTGGTGATTTTGTGCATGCCGGTGGCGCTCTTTCTTCCACTGGTGGTCCTGCGCGAGGCGAGAAAAACGGCGCAGCGTCGGCTGGAAAGTCAGACGAGGCTTGGCGAGGTACTTTTGTCTTTTCTGCTTTCGGCGGGCGTGTCGGTGACGGATGCCCTAAACGATCTGGAGCGGGAGATGGATCCGCCGTTTCGGAACCGGATCGCCGAAGTCAACATCCAGAAACAATACACCACCCTGCCGCACGCGTTGGAACGTCTGGCGCAAAGCACGGGCGTCTCGCAGCTCGGCGATTTCGCTGTGCTGGTCGGCGAGTCGGAGAGCTTCGGAACGCCGGTCGCGCTGGCGTTGCAAAAGAGCCTTGCGCTCGACTTGAAACTGCGCGACGTGCGCGCGTCGCGTCGCTACGGGCAGGTGGAACTGGAACTGGCGATGTACGCCACGCTGTTCATCGCCTTTCCGGGGTTCGGCTTCCTCCTCTATGCCATCCTGATGTACGTCGTGAGACTGCTTGGTGGCATGATGGGGTAGGTTGCACGAGACACAAACAGTGAGAGAAAGTTGACCGTTTTGCACAACTGGAATCATTTACGATGATGGAGAGGGGGTGAGAGCGGCGCCTTTGGGAAGGGGGTAAGGGATGTCTGACAAGATGCTGATCGAGCTCGGCATGGCGATTTTTGCGGCCATCATCCTGACGATCGTCGTCGGGTACTTGACCCCAGCGATCATTGGGGACGTGAAGGCCATGGTCGGGGTTGCACAAAATCTGTTCTAAAGGGGATGACAGTGTGACTTTGCGCAAGGTGGTTTTGAAGGTCGGGAAACAAGCGTGGTTCTTCATCAAGAGAACGGACGCGAATACGGCCGAGACGAACTTCAACATTTGGATGTGGGCGGGGGCGGCGGTCCTCGTATTCATCGTCGGTGGGGGCGTCTTGTGGAACATGTTTGGCGGCGGGATCAGCCAAGTGCAATCCATGGGAACGACCGCGTTTACCCAGTTGTCTTCGCAAAACGGGTTGAACACCATGGCGCAAAACGCCGAGAAGCAACTGGCGGGCATGAACTCCGGAGGGGGATCCACCATCAGCGGCGGCTTCACCGCTCCGTAACGTTGTCGAGTCGGCCCCGGATGCAGTGTCCGGGGCTTGCTCTCTTTTCAGAGGGAGGCGCTAAGGGATGACCGGTACCTTGATCACCACGCTTGTCTCCATCGCCGTATCGTTTGCCATGCTCATGCTGGTCGTGCTGACGCCGACTCTGGTCTGGGATCAACTGGCGCTCATGACGGTCGCGCAAAACGCGGCGCGCGTGGCGGCGATCACGCAAAACACGCAGGCCGTGCAAGCCGAGATCCAGACGGATCTGACCGCCGAACATTTGCCGACGACGTATAACGGGCAGACGCTCTTTACCCTGACCAATCTGCAGGTCACAACGAGTCCAACCGGGTACTCGGTGGCGGGCGGTCCCTCGACAACAAACACCACGGTGACGATCCAGTACGACGCGCCGCTTCCGTTCGATCGGGCGCTCACGCTCTTTGGCGGTTCGCCTCTACCGACCACCGTGACGATGACGCAAACGGCCAGCTACTTTAACGAGACGCAGTACACGGGGGCGGGGACGTAGTGGATGGCTTGCGGCGCGTGTGGGCGCGAATAAGAGCGGCCCGTGTGTGGTTGAGATCGGACGACGGCTTTGTGTATCCACTTTTGAACAGTTTGGTTGTCGTGACGCTCGGGAGCGTACTGCTGCTCGTGCTGCTGTGGGTCGGGTCGGCGATGGCGGGGTATCAGGCGCTGCAAAACGCGGCGACCAGCGCGTCGTTCGCGGGGCAAGGGCAAGTGGTGCAGGCGTCGACAAGCGGCACGGGAGGGTACGGATCGGGCGTTTTGACGCCGACTTCCGTTGTGTCTGTCGCCCAATCCATCTGGAATCAGGAAGTGCAGAATCTGAAGTTGAACCAGAACTTTACGAATCTGACGATCCAAGTTGCGCTGCAAAATGGGCAGGTGGTGGTGACGGCGTCTGGTGACTACCAACCGAACTTCTTACAAAACATCTCGCGGGTGTACCCGGCGTTTCCGGCCCCTGCGATCGCGATGGCCGTCGCGGCGTCGCAAGACTACGCCGCGCCATAAGAAGGGGGTGAATGACAAATGGAGAAACCGCTGCAGATGCTGTTGTGGGGCGGATTTGCGGTCGGGGTCATGACCTTCGGCTTCTTCCCGACGATGTGGACCGTGACGCAAGCGGGTACGGCGCGCACGGTGGTGGGGAACGCAGGTCTGGCGCAAACGCTGTGGGGGGGCCAGAGCGGCTACCAGGGGCCAACCGTTCCGTCGGCGCTTTCGGCAAGCGTCCAGTACCCGCAGTCGACAAGCGTCGCGATCATCCCCGGCGCGCTGACGCCGAGCATCGCCACACTGACGTGGGGCACGTCAACGTGGCCGCCAACGCTGACGATTCAAGGAACCGGTTTTGGAAACCCCGTTTCGACGGGAGAGACCGTGACGGCGGCCGACACGACGCGGGGCTGGACGGCAACGGGGATCGTGCAGAGTTGGACCAACACCCAGATCGTGCTGGCGAGTTTTACACCGACGTACGGCGGGGGCGATTCGCAAAACTGGGCCGACGGCCTGGGGAGTTTTGTGTTTGCGCCCGGCGATGGGCTTACCGTCAGCGTGACGAACCCGGAGACAGGGCAGACGGGAAGCTTTCAGGCGCAGGCACCGACGAACATGCCTTTGCCTACCGTGACACTGTCTTCTTTGTCGTCGCAGATCCTGACGTTCGGCCAGTCGGTGACGGTGTCCGGGTCGGTGACGTTTAATGGGCAACCACTGGCCAATCAGGCCGTGAACCTGTCGGCGACGACGGGAACGTTCTCTGGAAGCGGTGGAACACAGGCGAGTCCAAACGACTACATGGTGTTTACGGACAGCGCGGGCCACTTCACAGCCAGCTACACCGCGCCAAGTGCTGCGGGCAGTCAAACCCTGTCGGCGATGGCAGGCAGCGTCGCGGCAACAGAAACCGCCCAGGTGGTCGCACCGCCGAAGATTACGGGCGTGACATGGAACACGGGCACGTGGCCACCGCAAATGACGGTGGCAGGAAGCGGGTTAGGCAGTACAGGAATCGTGGACGTGATCGAAAACGCCACTGGGCAGGGCGCCGTGTGGGATAACAACTCCAACACGCCGGATAACAAACTGCAGGTGTCCTCGTGGAGTGACACGGGGATCTCGGCTGGGAATTTTGCGCAATACGGGGCGGCAAACGGATTCTATTTCACGCCCGGCGAGGCCTTGGGGATCACAGTCACCAACGGACAAACCGGACAAAGCGCATCGTACACCGCCACGTATCCCGCGGACGCCCCGATGCCGACTGTCGCGATTAGTTCCATCGTAGCCATCAACACGGGTCAATCGACAGTCGTGACAGGACACGTGAGCTTTGGCGCAACAGGTCTTGCAAACCAGCAAGTCACGCTCACCGCAAGTGGCGGAACGCTCGGCGCAAGCACCGTCCAGACAGATGCAAATGGGAACTTTAGCGCCACGTATACAGCAGGCAACACAGGCGGCGCGTATACCGTGATCGCCGCGTCCGACACGGGGCACGCCAGCACAAACGTGACAGTCAGCGTTCCAGCGCCGACCGTGACTTGGACGTATCCAAGCGGTCAATCCCTGACGCAGGCGCAGGCACAGGCGACCAGTTGCGGACAGGGCGTCACGTGGTCGTTCACGCCGCCCGCGTACGGTGGATATTCCGGATGGAGTCAAAGCTGGGATAATGCCTGGAACCAACAACAATTTACATCGACCAGCGGTTGCTTGAGTCCGAGTGGGCTAGGCGTTGGAACACATCACGTGGTGTTAACATTCTTCTTTGCGAATGGGCAAACGGCGCAGACCGTATCGCAACCGATCACCATCGCCGAGAATCCGAGCGTTAGCATCAACGCGACAACGCCTTTGTACTCGGGAGCCTCAGAAGACATCACAGGCGCGGTCACGGTGAACGGAACTCCCGACGCGAACGTGTCGGTTGCCCTATCCGCACCCAGTGGCGATGGCACATTTGCCTCGACGACCGTAACAACGAATGGGAGCGGTCAGTTTAGCGACACCTACACGGCGCCCAGTACAAGCGGCACGTTTACGCTCTCCACCACAAGCGGCGGCATAACGAGCGCCGGAACGATTGTTGTTCAGCCCATGCAGATTACAGGGGTCACGTGGAATACCGATACATGGGGCCCAACTCTGACGGTGTCAGGCGGCGGGTTTGGCGGGGCGGCAGGGAACGTCGAATTGCTTGACTCCACATGGACTGCGTGGTGGAACAATACAGGTCAGAACGGACCCGCCATGAACCCGGCCAATTCCGGGGCAGACGGGATGAGCGCGAGTTGGAGCGACACGGCGATCGGTTTGTCCGGTTTTAGCGGCTATGGTCAAAACGTGGGTTGGCGCGATTACCTGACGCCAGGCGATGCGGTGACGGTCTATGTCGAAAACACCCAAACAGGGCAGACGGCATCCTATAACACAACCTATCCGTCGAGCGCCCCAATGCCAGCCGTAACCCTGAACAGCATCGCGTCGGTGCAGACAGGGCAAAGCACGACCGTCAGCGGCACGGTAACCTGGCAGGGGCAAGCGCTGGGCAACGCGTTGGTGACGCTCTCGGCCACGGGCGGGTCTTTGGGCAACACGGCGGTGACCACCAATAGCTCCGGTCAGTTTTCAGCGACGTACACGACGCCGTCCACAGCGGGCACGTATACAATCACGGCGTCGAGCTTCACGTCCTCGACTAACACTAATGTGACAGTGACGGTTCCACCACCAATCATCACGGGAGTGACGTGGAATACCGGTACGGCAGCAAATCCGATCTATCCGCCGCAGGTGACGATAAACGGCAGCGGGTTTGGAGCCGCTTCGAGTGGCGAGTACGTACAACTCGTGGATAACACTCGCGGATGGCAAGGCGGTACTTCCGGGAGCTCCGTGATTTTCACCGTGCCCACCTGGAACAACAACCAGATTGTCATCAGCGGGATGAGCAACTACGGCCAGATCGTCATCAATGGAACCAGCTCCGGCGGAGCGGTGTTCGAACCGGGTGACTCGGTGACAGTCAACCTGACTAACCCGCAGACCGGACAGACAGCGAGTTTTGCGACAACGGTGCCGACAAACATGCCAGTGCCTGCGCTCTCTCTTCAAACATCGACGGGGTACGTGAACCCCGGCGGCACTGCGACGCTATCCGGCACGGCGACGTTTGGCGGGCAGCCCGTGGCGAATCAGCCGATCACATTGAGCGCCTCCGAGGGTGTGATTACGAACTCCAGCCTTTCCTACTACAGCACCGGCTCCTACACCACGAACACGGACAGCGCGGGCCACTTCACGGCAACTTTCGTTGCCCCCGGGGGTCGCTATTCTAAGGCGTATCAAGTAAGTGTAGGAGCGGACTACGGGGGTGCAAACGCATCGGTGCAAATCTGGGTGGGTCCTTGACCTATCTGGAAGCGCCGCTTGGACTACTTTGAAATTTATCCGCAGGGGGGAGATTCCGTGGCGGTGACACTGTTGTGGATTTTGATCGTCGGATTTTCGCTCGGTGCCGCCCTCTTCGATGTTCGAACGCGCCACATCCCAAACGCATGGAATCTCGGCGGGCTTGCACTCTTTCTGCTCTGGCACGCGTGGACGGGCACCTTGTGGACGTCCGTCCTTGGCGCCGTCGCGGTGGGAACGATCTGGTTGGTGCCTGCACTGCTCGGATGGTCCGGCGTCGGCGACATGAAGATGGCGGCCGCACTCGGGGCGGCGTTGGGGATCGTGCCTGGCATTCTCGCCACGGGCATCGGATTCTGGTGGCTCGCCGTGCCCGGAGTAAGGCGTTTGGCGTACGGACTGGGTCGGGGCACCCTGGCGGCAGAACGAACGCGTGGGGTTCCGGTGGCGGTCGGGTTTTCCCTTGGCGTGATGACGGTGGGGGGCATTTGGTTAGTGAGCGCTCGGTTTCTGGGATAGGGGGAGTCAATGTGTTTCTTGAACCGCTGGTGGACCTGTGGCGACGCGAGACGGCGGGGTTTGTGCTGGTGGACGCCAAGGGGGAACTGTACCGGGCGACGTATCCCGGAGAACTGTATGCGATTCTGCACGTCGTGGTCAGCGAGTTCCGCCAGCCGCTGGTGCTCATTCGCCCCGTGGGATTGCAGGAGGATGCGCTGTGGGGCGAGTATCTCGATCGGGTGCGCAAGGAGCTCTGCAGAGATCCACAGTCTCTTCGGCTGTGGGAGGTCATCGAGACAGGGGAGCGCAAGGGCGAGGCGTGGGACGTAGTCGAACAAAAACGAATGCTCACGGCGGGCAAGCCCGGTCCGGAAAGCTGGGTGGCCAAACTCAAGACGGTGGAGGAGCGCGATCACTGTCTACGCGAGGGTCACCGATACGCGGCGGGACCTGTGTTTGGCAAGCCGGTGCCAATCCCGATTCCGGACCACATCACCCACTGGCGGCTTTTCTGAGGGAGGCGATAGCCATGTATATCGAACCGCTGGTGGATCTGTGGCGGGGCGAAACAGCCGGGTATGTGCTGGTGGACGCGCACAGCGACCTGTACCGGGCCGAGTACCCGGCGCAATTGCGCAGCCTGCTGGAGCGGGCGTACGAACGGGCGCTGGAGCCCCTTATCGTGGTGCGACCCGATGGGTTGCGAGACACCGCAGCGTGGCGGGAATTCGTTCGGCAGTTTCGCGACGAGCGCCCGACCTGGCACGGGGTGTTTGAGCTCTGGGAGCTGCGTGAAGAGGGCGGACGGGCCGGGGAGGTGTGGGATGTGTACCGAAGGCGCCGCGTGATGAACGGATACGGTGCCGGGCGGCCAGAGTGGGCGCTGCGCGTGGCGACGGAGGCCGAACGCGCGATGGTGATTCGTTCCGGGATGCGCTACGCCAGCGGTCTGGTCTTCGGCGCGCCGGAGCCGCTGCACAACAGCGCCGTGGTGGATCTGCGATGGGCGTTTGCGTAGCGCAGTCTCGCCGACAGGGAACAGGTGAACCTGATATGGATGGGAGCCTCCCTGAAGGGAGGTTCTTGTTTTTTTCTCACAAAGCTGGCCTATACCCCGACAACTGCGCAATGACGTATCCGTGCCGCTCCAACACGCACGATACCGCCTGCAGCATGGCCGAGGGCACAGTTTCGCCGTCGCCGCCCGACAAGCCGAGAAGTTCGGCGGCCAGTTCCACCGTGTTGCGCGTACCCATAAAGCGCAGCACATTCACTCGTGAGTCTTCGGTGATCGTGGCGTACCGACTGATCGCGATTTCCACAGCACGGATGATCTCGCGGTGTTTATCGGGATCGACGGGCGGCGCGAATCTCTTCCTCTTTCGCTCGTAGCGCGGTTCGGCGGGCGGCAGGATGCCGTTTTTGCGCAGCTCAATGAGAACTCGCCCCACATAAGAGGACGTGACATTCAGGCGGCTCGCTATATCGGCGTAGGAGTGTTTGGCCTTGGCCAGTGTCGCCACTTGATCGTATATGTCATCGCGCGTCATGATCGAAACCTCCGTTCGTTTTCCAACCCTCTGATCATAGGGATATCGTAACGCTTCGAGACGGATAGAAACGCTCACTTATCGTGCAATCCGGAGTGATTCACACGCGAGCTGTGGACAGACAAGCCGCCCCCGGTTGGTGGGAGCGGCTTGTCTGTCTCAGACGGCTGACATTCTTCAAGGCGTGTAATCTGCGTTTCGGAGATTTTTTGTGTTTTCCATTGCGGAAGGCGGGTCTGGCGTGTCAGTGACGCGGTGCTCAGGAGTCTCGGGGCGTTCGGCCTGCATTCCGGCCCGGATCAATTGCCGCAACCGCTCGCTACGGCGTCGCAAAGGTGTTGACATAATCAAGCGATGAATATCTTCATCGTATTCCTCATCGTAATTGATTGGGAACTTTCGGAGCTTACCCAAGCGACTCCCTCATCTCTTTTGCGATTGTCGAGAACACCCCATCACTGCGGGTCGAATGTCGGCCTCTTTGCGACGGGTTTACGCGATGCCAAAGAGTTGGATCGTTCCGCATTACATTCTTGTTCCGCTCTCAATGAAACGGGAACATGTGGTGCCTGTTCGGTCTGAAGACCCTTGTAAATCAGTTCGCGAAGTCTCTGGCTTCGTCTTTTGGAAGGTGTTTCTTGTAAGACGGATTCGATGGGCGCATCGTAATCGGCGTCATAACTCAACAGAAATTTCTTTGGCCTGGTCATGCACCGGTCGCCACCTGGAGCACCGCATACTTGTACAGGCCACGGGCGACAGCGAGTTGTGGTTCGGAAACCAATTTGGCGGCCTCATCCCACGATTGGAAATAGAAACGAAAGGCGTCCGCTGTGCCGCCTGCGACGAAAATGCGGTCAAACCGCAGACGATCCGGGAATCGGCTGGTAATGCTTCCAATGAGCCTCTCCCAAATCTCGTTCATGGCGCGATCATGTAACTCCGTGACAGGCACTGTAAAGCGTCCAAACGTGTACGTGATCTCGGACTTGGTGTCTTGTGAGCGCAACTGGTGCTCCAAGTCGTATACATGGACGCGGGTCTTTGGGGAGAGTTGCTGAATTCCCCGCATAATGCGGTCGTACACGTCATTGATGCCAATCGGCTCGGAAAACTGTTGGGTGATGCGCATGTGGTCAAATTCTGTCATGTCGAGAGTTCCCGAACCGCTGTCTATCACAAGAACGCGGGCTTGTTCCAACCGCTCGTCTCGAATGAATCCCTCGTCGTCCAAGTACTGGTCCATGAGGACTGCGGTGGGCTGGCTGATGACATCCACGTGTTTGACCATGACGACAACTTGTTCTCCGTTCTTGGCCCCGACAATCGGTTCAGTAAACCATTTTTTGATCAGGTCCACTTTTTCCTTGCGATAGTCCTCCACAGGCACACCGAGTTGCAGTTTCACTTCGACCACGCCAGTAGAGCCATCCTTCGTGGCGGCATCGAGGAGAGCCAGTTTCGTGAGCGTTTGGAATTCGCGACGATGAATGCGCTCATCCCTGTCGTAGGCACTAATGGGAACGTCGCCCGATGTGAGCACGTCTTCATAGCCGAGTACGTATTCTCGTTTGTCAAACAGGTAGATGGTCGGTTGGTGATCGCGAACCGTGGCGATGCGTACGCTCTCGGAAGGAGCATAGGAGGCATAGACGGAAGGATAGGTCGTTGTGGTCATCTTGCCATCTCCTCCGCTGACCGCAAAACCGACACTGCCGTTCCCTACATCCAAACCAATCGTGATCATATCGTTATTCACTCCTTTGGATATCTTCTTCTGATTCTATCACAAGAAAGGATATCGTGAGTAGGTGAAAAAGATATCACCAATTATGAAACGCAAGAAAGAAACTATCGTAACGATATGATTACGATAGTCAAAAAAATTAAAAGTAATAGCACCGGGTGTGTACGATCAGAGAAAAACTTGCACAAAAAATGACCGTTTCACTGCATCGAGTCGTGATAGGGTCAAGGTGAGATCAAAGTGCAGAGAGGGGTCTTTGAGCATGAATGAGAACGAAAAGCGCAGCCAGAACGCGGGTCGTCGCTTCTCCGCCAGAAAACTTGATGACGGGCCGTTGCGCACTCATGTGCTGGAACTCGATAAAGTGGAAGGTTGGTTTGATTCGAACCGGTACGATCCGTCATGGGTAGAACAGGGGTTGCCAGACAGGGCGTCCGTTCACCGGGAGGGGTCGGCGATTTGCCTGACATTCCCGTGTTGGCTGTTTTCCTACGGGGATCCCAAGTTGAAACCAGGATGGCAGACAGACGCCCCCGATCCGTTGCTCCTGGCGATATGGAACGCGTTGGCGTGCACGATCCGGGATGAATTGAGGGAAGAAGGCGACGGTCGCTAATCGCCGTCAAGAACACAGGTGACCATCGTCGACTACAGGGTGCTTCGGAATGAGGGTTCGAGGCCGATCCCCCACAGCGTGTGGCCAATGATCCATGCCCTGGTCCAGCACGGCCTGATGGCGCTGGCCGATCCCAAGCGCATGACCTATGCGTCCACATGGTACAAGGTGGCCACGCGGGAATTGGAGCGGGTGGAGATTTGGTTGGAACACGCGTCGGCGTCGTCGGCTGACACGGAATAAGAAACGGAATAAAAAAACGCATTGAAATGCGGGTATTGCGGCGACCCCTCCCGGATCGCCGCTTGTTACATCGAATTTGACTGAAAGTTGACCGTTTTTCCATAGCGAGGCGTTGTAGGGTGAACAGGGTGAATGCGTTGACGCAAGGCGGGAAAGGAGCGTGTCATCGATGGATGAGAACAAAGACGGCTGCGAGGAAGTTATCGAGGGGAGCCGATCGCCAACGGGAAATGTCATTCAGGTTTTGCGGGAGTACAACAGGGTGTCCTATTTGATGCGCAAGGACTTGTACAGTTTGGCGACTGCTGTGGACTGGTTGGAACCCGAGTGCGCACTCTTCGAAGACATCGAGAAAAACCACTTCATGATCCAACGGTTTTTGGTGGAGAAGGCGTATGGGCAGATCGCGAGCTACTACGATCCGGTCATTCCCACGCTGGAGGTTCACGATTTTTGCGGTGCGCAATTTCTTCGGCAGGAAGATGACGCTCTGGTGTTTGAGTTTCCGGCGTGGGCGGCCAGGGATAAACCACCCAGAAAAGGTATTCCGCCAATTTATCATCACCGGAAAAGCAAGTATGTGCTGGAACAGCATTTTTGGTTTGGCATCGTGGGGGAGTTGCTCAAACGGGATGGTCCCGGGATTTTGTGGAACCAAAAATCTTTGACGACGTGTTGGGTGGATGTAGAGTTTCGAACGACATTGCAGAACGCGCGCGATTTGGATCACTACCATCTCTCCCCGCTCGTAAATGCGTTAAAAGGGCACCGGATTATCGCTTCGGATCATCCGTCCGTCCTCCAGCAGGAATCAAGATATTGGCAGGAGGTAGAGTGCGAGGACGACGAAAAAATGATCGCAACCATACAGGGAACTTGAGGAAAGGACGGTTCGCGACGGTTAAAATAAGTGACTTCTCTACCGTGAAAATGAATCATTCTTCATTTTCACGGTAGAGAACAAATTCTTTTGCACAGTAACGAAACAGCGAAAACCCGCTAGGGACGGGGGAATTGAAGGCGACGAGAAAGGCTTTGTTCACGAGGCGAAAACCTGTAAAAAGGACATAGGCTTTAGAGAAGGGGCCAACCGAAGGGTGGTTCCTTCTCTAAAGCGAACTATCGTCGACATCAAGGCAACGTTGGAGAGGGTGGACAAGCATGGGTGCAAAGTGGGATGAGTACCGGGCGCTGATGGCCGCACGCGAGGAAGAGGCGTGTCGTGCGTTGATCCGGGTGCCACGCATGAAGGTGACGCAGTTGGCCGCTCTTCTGGATATAGCGCCCGAACAAATCTCGCGATTGTTGAGAGTGAGTGGGATGGTGGATGTGGCGTCGTATGTGCCGAAAAAGATGCACGATCGATCGTATGAGCAAAAACCGCTGAATCCCATGAAACACATGGTGCAGTTGAGTGAAGAGGCATTGGAGGCATGGGCGGAACAGGAAGGCATTCGTCCGCGAAAATTTTGGCCGAAAGACGCGGGGAAGATGTTCGAGTTGGCGAGCGTTCTGATTGCATTGCGACGTGCGGGGCTGCTGTACGACAAATGGGATCTGCATGTGCCGCAGGCTGACCCGGAAGGGGAGCGGATGAGTCCGTTTCAAGCGTGGCTGATCGACAAGGGGGAAGGTATGCGGTACGGGTTGTACGTCCTGCCGCGTTTCTATCCGGAGCGCGAACAAAAGCGGGCCATTCATGGGATTGTGAGAAAGTTGACGCAAAAAGGTGGGTCCGAAATACCGATCATCTTCTTGGTTCATGCAGAGGATGGCGCAGAATACTGGAAGGCGATGGAGCCGTTGCTGCTGCACGAGGAGCGTATCCACCTGTTGCCCCACGAAACATTCGTACACGATCCTCGATTCTACCTGGATGCGCTGCGAACCGGGGAGAAAAGCGCATACCGCACGATTCGTCCGCATGTGCCTCGCGGTGCAAGTTTCGCGGTTCCGGTCGAGCACAGCGAATTTCTTGAAATGGCAGAAGTCGAGCCCGAAGCAGAGGGTGGAATGGTTCGCCTGATAACGATGTACAGCACGGGTGACATTCAACGAACACGACTGTGGCGTGGTAAGACAAATAATAACCATCCCGGCAGGGTTCCAGGCGGGACGAGACTGGCATTGGGTCGCGTGTATGTGAAAGATGAGGTGATGCGCGCAGCGCTGAAGGAGTCGCTCGAAAGCGTGCATCGCACCCGGAACGAGAAGCTTAAAGAGGAGTATCATGATTATCCATTTGTGGCCGACGTGGAGCCGTGGCCGGATGAGGATGCGTGGGAGCCGGATAATTGGCCGGGCGATGACTCAAATCGACAATATGGCGGCGACGCGAGAAACCGCGTGACGGAATCGGTTGGCCAAGAAGAGGGTGGAACCCTGGATCAAACAGGCCCGCTAACGTCGGAGCCATCGCATGGTGCGCCAGGCACTATCCCGGCCACGCTGCGCGAAAATCTACGCAAGGAGGGCAAATTCCGGATGTTCCGCAAGTGAAGGCCCGCGCGCCGGTCGCTAAGACCGGTGTACGGACCGAGAGACGGAGCGCGACGATGGTGCCAACGGGGGCTGGCAGATCGCTCGCGCTCATTTGTATGATAGCAGGTGGACGGCCAGTTAGCCACATCGCATGCGTCATGTGAAGGCGTTGTACATGGCATCCGCATTCTCGGTGTTCCTCTGTAATCATCGAGAAAAGGGCGAGCCATATTGCGCTAAGGCGGCCCCGTTTGTTTAGCACAACCCCACCATCACATAGTCTTATACTCTCCTTGTAGTATCCTAACCATTAGGGGAAATTAGTTTTTGGTTCCTCCCTATGACACATACTACTGACACAGGATTCAAATTAAGGAACTCTTTTCGCACCTCCGCAAAATTAGCTGCCGATAGGTAGGCTTCCATCTTGTTTGCCATATCGATGGTCACTTCACTCGTTGCGCCTTTAGAACGAGGTTGAAAAGTTAAAGCGATAATACCCCCTCGCTGCATAAGACTGCGGATCTCCTTCAACC
>Ga0080006_1100274_pt1 | contig 67733 bp, 57 predicted proteins | sample RS3BMetagenome_FD_69209 | JGI IMG/M metagenome (GOLD analysis project Ga0080006, IMG submission 69209) | Ferric oxide microbial mat and aquatic microbial communities from Rainbow Spring, Yellowstone National Park, USA - RS3B (SPADES... ... | reverse complement strand
CAAGATGGCGAAGCACTTTATTATCACCGTCAAGGAATCCAACTTCTCCTATACCCGTAATGCAGAGTCGATTGAAGCGGAGGCGAAGTTGGACGGGTTGTATTGCATACGCACCAGCGAAACCCAAGAGGCCTGGTCGGCACCGGATGTGGTGCGGGGCTACAAAGACCTTGGGAATGTGGAAAAAGCCTTCCGTTGTCTCAAGCAGGTGGACTTGAAGGTGCGGCCGATATTCCTGCGTAATACCGATCACGTCAGGGCCCACATCTTCCTATGTGTACTGGCCTATTACGTGGAATGGCACATGCGGCAGAAGCTGGCGGAATTGCTGTATGCCGATGAGGAAATCCAAGCCAACCGTGGCACCCGCGATCCGGTTCTCCCGGCCCAGCCATCGGCCTCGGCCAAAGCGAAGAAGAACACGCACCAGAATGCTCGGGGGCTTGAGGTGCAGAGCTTCCGGTCCTTGATGGAGGAACTCGCCACGCAGAGCCAAAACGTGTGCCGCATGACCCGCGATGATGATAAAGGCCCCACGGCCACGATGCTGGCGATGCCCACCGTCCTGCAACGGCGGGCCTTTGAGTTACTGGAGTGTACCCAGTAACGGGAAGTGACAAAATGAACCAAACCCTTGTACTGCAAGGGTTTTATCATTTCTGCGGGCTAAACTCCGGGTTAAATCATGGGTCGCGCCGCGATATTCACAGGGGATATGTCCGGTGGCGGCGGCAACGTAGTTTGATCACCGGCGTCTTTATACGCTGTAAAATCGTAGTGACACAGTGAATTCAGATACCCTGTCAGTGACTCCAGAGTATCACCAGCCGAAGCAACACAATCACGATTCCACTCAAAGAACAGATAGGGCCGGAAACGCTTGATGAATGCCGCAGCCCCGGTAAACACAGATTTTTCATGGCCTTCTACATCCACTTTCAGCACAATTCTGTCCGCGTTGACCACTACGGGCATCTCCGACAATACGTCGTCGAGTTTAAAGCATTGCACATCCATCGTTTTAATCTTCCCGCGGTCGCTTCCGAATTCCTTCGCCAGATGATCCGATAAAACCGACGATGAACCGGATTGCCCCGGCACAGTATTGAGTTGAATAATGCCATTAAAATCGCTGACCGCCGCCGCAAATATCCGGACATTTTCCAGGTGATTCAATGCCGCAGTTGCTGCCGCCAGTCGTGCCAACTGCGGATTGGCTTCAAATCCAACCACCTGCCCTTTTCCGGCAATAAACGTGCCGATATTGGCTGCGTACATGCCGCCATTGGCCCCGACATCAATGTAGCAGGGACGTGATGAGCTGTGCAATAGTTTCTGCAGCAGCAGTAAATTGGCCCCCTGTACATCAGGCCAAAGCGATAACGACATGCTCGTGTGATCAAACACATTGCCCACATAGTGCGTGCCACCCCAACTGCGGCCCCGGAAATAGGGCTTATTTTTACTGAGAAACTTAAAGAGTTTTGTACTATTTGTCCGGATTCCTTTGCGGCGCAACAGCGGCAGAAGAAATTCCCCGACGGTAAATTGCGATTCCAGTGCACCGAGTTCCTTTTGATTATCCAAAAGCAGGGCCTGCAACTGTGGCAACGTCATTGAACACCCGAACAAATGGACTTAATCATGCGGATTTTTATCACGCGATTATGGTATTGCAGCCCTTTGCGGTGGTCAAACGAAAATCATGTCAATAAGTATTGCGACTCCTTTAGTAACGCGATACCTGATTCGTGAGATGGCGACGGCTGTGGCTGCCGAGGTTTTAGTTTACAGGTGACGGGTTACAGGCAGTTTTTCAGTTTTCAGTGTCGCGCCGGGGCAACGGGGCCGAGAGGGCCAAGTTGTTGGGGCAAGGGGGCCAAGTTCGGAAAGTTGATGAACATATTGATTTTGGCCCGTTTTGTTAAACGGGGCCAAGAGGGCCAAGTGGTTTTCGAGGGGAGGGCGGCGAAGCCGCCAGCATTTAGCATTTGGCATTCGGAATGCTATCGGTTTTTGGGATTCCGAGGCTAGGATGCCAAGATGGCCAAGTTAGGGAGGCAAGGATGCCAAGTTCGAAAAGTTGAGAAAAGGCTTGATAGCAGCGGGTTTGGTTCAAGGTGCTGGGAGTCTGTCCGAGTAACCCATGGGACTGGGATGGGCCGGAAATGCTTCGCATGCGCGGCGGAGCATGGAGGTGACTCTGGCGAAGATGAGTCATCGAAACGCGACAACAAAACAGGCGGTGCGTTTCCGGCCCACCCTGCGGGGCGGCGTGCTTTTAGGCCCCCCTCGGCGGCGCGGCTTCTCGGCGTACCGTCTGTGTCAGGTATGCCTTCGTCACCGCTTCTTGATGGAGGCCTAAAATCGCGCCGTCGCAGCCCATCGGTTACTCGGACAGACTCCTTGATGCCCAAGATGTTTTTGGGCGGCGGCGGCCGCCAGCATTCAGGAGTTAGAAGGCTTTGCGAATTTCAACTTGCCCTAGGTGTCCAAGTTAGCGGGGCAACTTGCCCAAGATGCGCAAGCTGATGGGAGCATTGATTTTAGCGGGTTTGGTTCAAGGTGCTCAAGATGCTCAAGATGTTTTTAAGGGGGGGGGCGGAGCCACAGAACGGAGAAAAGTGAAAGTAGAGCGCGCGGGCGGTTGGCTGCAACGAGCAATCCTGGTGGCCATCGGGACTGCGGTCAAAAAAAACACTGATCACTGATCAATATTTTCGGAGGCGCAGGGCTGCTGCGAATGCTATAGATGGATGCGTGCGGGGATATCGATGCCAATCAGGACAGTATCCTTCATTGGCTTCTATCTTCCAACTTTATCCATCTTCCAGTTTCTCACTGGTGGCGTATTATTCACTTTTCAAACAGCGCCGGTTCCCGGCTTCAATGATCGATGACCAATGATCAAAGATCAGAATTCGGGAAAGCGCTGTGCGGCATCGCTTTACAATCCAGAATCCACAATCCAGAACCTGGAATCCAGTGATGTCGTTGACATGCTATAGGGGCGGGCGCGTGGCGATAAATAAAAAAATGATGAGAAGCTGGAACCTAGAACCTAGGAGTGGGAATGTTGTCGCATCAGCAAAAAAGAGGGCACCGAGGGCGTGGAGTGTTTTATCCACAGATTTCTCAGATTTTCACAGATTTTTATTATCCGACGGGAAGATGGTTATTGGCCAGGGATGAAACGTGGGCTGCACGGATTGTACCGAGAAAAACGGGTTTCACCACAAAGACACAAAGACACAAAGACACATCAGCCGCATTAAAAATGCTGAACTTGGCCCGTCACACCGGACCATTGACAGGATTGCCAAATCGTTGGGCGTGGAGGCCGGCAGAATTGACCCGACGCGGTGAACCCGGAACGCCGACGTTGGGTGCGGTCCCTCGGGCGGTTGCCGAAACGACGCGGCAGCACACCGGGCGAGGCTCGTATGTGATTGGGTTGTCCCCTTTTGTCGGCCAGCTAAGGAAACGGTGGATGGCTCCCTTTCTCGGCCCCGCTCGTAAATGGCCGCGATCAACGTCAAGGCTTTGTCGCGGCCGCATCCCTGCGTTCTAACCGGAACGTCGCGCCGAGTAACCGCCGCAGCGAAAGAATCCGGATTTCGTGGCCAATGGCATTTAGTCCGCTCCTGAGCCGGATGTCAGTGAGCGTGAATCCGACCGGCGTTTCTGCGACACTTAATATATCCCCTTTTTTTGCAATATACCCGTAACTATCCTCGACGTTTGTACCAACTCCCGGCTCCACGTAGTCCCAGCATACGATTTCATTTGTTATCGAAAAGGGGTGGTTGAATTGGACGTCGGCGGAGAACGTGTGCTTGTACTCAACGCACAGGAGCGAATCTCTCAGGTTTTCGTTGCCTTGGCTCGATACGGCGTCAATTCCATATGCTGAAAATGTCAGCGGCCGGTTCCAATACTCAATGGCGGGGCTGCTCGCTGGTACGATGTGTGCGAAGAGCGTGAAAAACGCTCCAACCATGTTTTCCTCTCCTACGGCCGGTTCAACGAACCATTTTCCTCTCAGGCATTCCGCGTCCGTGACCCTAAATTGGCTCCGCCTGGGAAGGCTTTCCTTTACCTTGGCCATGATTTTGTGATACTGGTCCTCCCGCTCGTGGGTTGCCTCTTGGCCTAGGCGCTCGATCAGTTCTCGCAGGATGGCACCTCTTGGCCGGCTGGTTTTGATTTCCTCCAAAAAGAGCTTGATTTTCTCTAAGAACACTGGGTCCTTCACCAACTTCGAGGATTCGGGAGCGAGAGAATTCCGGTTAGTAACAAGCTCGAACGGGCCGTCTAAGAACATCAGGTGGTGTTCGGTGTTATTCGCCAATACCTCGAAATCTACCAAGGCACTTTCGCCGAATATTTCGTTGTAGGGGCACACGCGAACACCGTGCGCAGTTAGGAAAACACCGCGTTGGCTTGAGAGTGGAATTCCACAGCCGGTTTTCCTTTGTCTGCCCAACTGTTTGTACCCGTCCAGCGCCCGTCGCTTTCCGTCTATGGCAACGATGACGCTGAATTTCTGGCCTTCGTGATCGAACACCGTGGCGTAGCGGGCGCAAAAGCGCCCATCCCGAAGCCGGTTTACATTGCTAGGCGAGGAGAGGTTCTCATCACCTGGCTTGACGGGCAAGTAGGGATATCCGTGCGGTACGGTATCCAACTGCCAGACCCCGGCGGTGGGATCGCTCAGAACGCGGAGATTTACCGACTTGCTCTTTTTTTTGTTCGATGTCACGCTGTTGGTATCTACATTTGTAAACCCCGATTCCGAGTCGGGAAAGCGCCTTACATCGCCGTGGGCGCTGACGAAACGCAGATAGTTGTATAGGTATGACGACTCGGCATTTCCGACCGAGAAATGCTTCCCGTAATCCGCCACGTCGAACCCGTCAATCACTATTAGCGTTCCGGTTTTAAATTCGTTGACGAAAAATTGTTCTGATAGCGCTTCTAGAAGTGCCACTGACCTCTCGTCTGGATCTGGAATAATTTTCTTGGCCAGTTCGATCCAGGGCTCACTCGTTTGCTCGGGCGTTAGATCGTAGTCCTCATTTAGGACCTGCTTCGGATTGTCGATGGTTATTATCCGCCAATTCACGTCACCGGAGCAACGCGTGATGACAGTCACTCGTGAAGCCGCAAAACATAGCTTCGACCCCTGGCATTTATATCCAATTCCACTTCCCTTGGTTTTGGTGGTTTTACCGATGGAAAAGAATGCGACGTACGGTACGACGCCGTTCCTCTCGCTGGCCGCGGCGTCAGAAAGCCCAACGCCGTTATCGAAGAATGCCAGCCCTTTCCTTTGCAGGTACGGCATCACTATAATTTCCGTCGCCTCTGCGTCATACGCGTTGGAGACCAGTTCCCGGACTAGCTCGCAGGGGTCCTGCCTGTTAACAGCGATTTCCTTGAGTGTGTGTTGGAATGACTGCTGTGGTCTGTAGCTGATACCCATGCCGCAGTTCCCCTATTTCGGAATCCTTCTACAATGCTGGGTGGTCGCGGCCCTCAGACATACCATGGCACCGGCCGCTGCAATTTCTTAAAATTATAAGCGGTGTCGTATTAATAGCCAGCGGTGGTGGACGGCTGGCACCATAATAAGGGTGTCTCCTTCTTGTCGCGGATAAATTGCCCGAATCCGAGAGCGTGTGCAACCATCGCCGGGGCCGTCGCTGGTGTGGGCTCCGAAATTAGCGCCGCTACCGGGTCGTACCCCTTCGACGGCGGGATGTGGAGGCCCCCGTGGTATTTGGGCCCGCGCGGGACTTTCCCATGACTTCACCCCACCGCGCACACTTTTAGCACTTCGTCGCCGTAGTGGTTTATTACTTTGATGGCGATTTTGCCGGTTGATGGTTTATCGAAGGGGCGGCTGCGGGTGGCGTATAGGGCGGACCAGGCGGATTCGTCGACTTCGGCACGCAGTGCGCGCTTTAGCTTTTCATACGGTTCGCCGGCACCGGTGAAATAGGCGTGGCGGACGAAAAAGCTTTCATCGTTGTAATTGGTGTCGATAAACCAGCAGGCAATGTCATCGGTGGTGCTGGTGCGGATTGCACCGGTGGTCGGGTCGTATACGTCCAGGCCCTTGAGTTCCACGCTTACCTGTCCGTCGGCGAGGTTTTCAATGGCGATGTCCGGTTCGCCGAAAACCATGAACAGATTTCCCGCGCCGGTTTTTTTCAACAAGTCACCCATGGCCAGATCAGGATTGATGCGGGTGGGCAGTACGGTCAGTTTGCCGTAGCGTTTGGATTCTTCGCTGACGTGCGGGTCAAAGGCGAAGCCGCAGACAATCAGCAGATCAAACCCGACGCCCTGTACTGATTCCTTGGCGGCTTCTTTAATGAGTTCGGGGCCGACGGTGCCGTGTTCCGGCCCTACGCAAATTGCCGCCCGCTTTTGATTGCCATCGGCATCGGTGTATTTTCCTTCGGCATGAATCCACTGCCCGGCGTAGGGTGCCAGTGAATCAAATTTAAGGCGCTCGGCCTTGCGGGTGTTTTGCACACCGGCGGTGCGCAGATTATCAAGGATCATCTGGCCGAATTTATCAGCGCCCAATACGCGCAGCGTGGTGCCATGTTCATTGGGAACGGTGGCCTGCTTTACTTTTTCCTGCACACTGATAGTTCGGTGCGGGGAAAGGCTTTCCACGGTGAATGGGCCGCTGACGCGGACTTTTTTATTTTCTTCATACGGCTGATCGTAAAGCGTTTCCATATCCGCCTTGCGGGCGATGGAGGCGTCAATTTCCTTTTGGCGGTCACGGCGATGTTCCCACCATTGGGCATGGATTGTTTTAGCCTCAGCAGGCCATTTATCGTCGGCGGCGCGGGGAATTTCCCATTCTTCCCATTTTTGTTTCAGCAGGGCATTAAGCTTGGCCCGCAGCGGTTCCAACTGCTTTTGCCATTTGGCGTGGATAACATCAATATCTTCATTGTTGGCAATCGCTTTAAGCGTAACGTGCGGGACGCGCTTGTAGACGAATCCTTTGCGCGGGTCGCATTCGGTTTTTGGCACGGGCGACGGCGGAAATTTACCGGCAACTTCCGCCTCTTTGGCGATGCCTTCGGGTGAATCAGCCAGAATGTAGTAGGGATAACGCGCGGACATGATGCGCGTGCGGGCCAGGGTCAGGGCGACGCGGCTGGTATCGGTGGTGATCCAGCGGCGGCCCCACTGTTCGGCGACGTAAGCGGTGGTTCCGCTGCCGCAGGTGGGGTCAAGCACCAGATCGCCGGGGTCGGTGGTCATGAGCATGCAGCGCTCGATAACCTTAGTGCCGGTCTGGACGACGTATACCCTATCGTCGCTTCCCATTAAGTCGGACCAGATATTCGTCAATTCCACCACCGGAAAATCGTCTAGGAAACGGACGTACCTTGGTGTGTTGCCTTGCGTGAAGAGCCTCCCTGCGGCCGAAAGGCGTAGCATGTTCGGCTTGGTCGTCGACCACTGGCGGCCTCCCGGAAGGCTGAATCGCTTCCCGTCACACTCAAAATCGTAGATACAGGATTTAACCCCCGCGAACATCGTATGCACCGCCGTCGGTTGGAAAAGCAGCCCCCCGCTCGGGACCGCCGCCCCCTTCTTAAGCGAAAGCCATTCTCCCGTAACGGTTCGCGCGTATCCGTAGGCGTCAGCGGTGCCGCTTTCTCCCTTTTCCATAAAGACGGGCCGGTACTTGACCGCCGTACGGTCCCTCGCATAGCAGACTATATAGTCCGCGACCCCGGTAAGTCCGCCGGAGCCGAGCCCGCCTGTCTTGCGGACCGTAATCAGCGAGAAGAAATTCTCTGCCCCGAACACCTCATCCAGCAGACACCGCACGAGATGCACATTCTGATCGCCGATCTGCAAAAAGATGCTGCCGCTTTCGGTCAGCAGTTCGCGGGCGGTTACCAAGCGGTCACGCATGTAGGCCAAATAGGAATGAATACCGATTTCGTAGGTGTCGCGGAAGGCTTTGATTTGTTCCGGCTGGCGCACCATATCTTCCGCTTTGCCGTCCTTCACATCCCGCTTGCGGGTGGAGACCTGCCAATTGGAACCAAACTTAATGCCATAAGGCGGGTCAAAATAAATCATTTGGACCTTGCCCTTGAGGCCCTCCTTTTCCGCCAGGGAACTCATCACCAGCAGAGAATCGCCAAGAATCATACGGTTGGACCAATGGCCATCATGGTGGTAAAAATCAACTCTCTGGTCAAAATCCGCTGGCAGGCCATTGAAATCAGCAAACAGGCCGCCAAAATCATTGGAGGTTTTTTTCGCATCCTTTTCCACACCGCGGCGGAAGTCTTCAATAATGGCCTGCGGATGAATTTTTTCCTGAATGTAGATGGGAACGATGGGCACTTCCAGCGGCTTGGCGTCCTGCTGGTCCTTGCCTTTCCAGACCAGTTGGGGGTCCAAGTCCGGGTTGCGCGGGTAGAGCACTGTTTTCGGCGATTGTTCATCGGCAACCACAAAATCGCGCAGTTCTTCGGTGGGGATATTTTTGCGCGTGTCCTTATGTTTGACGGACGCGATGGGCGTGGGGGCGGAGGTGGATGTTTTCTTTTTGGGCATAATGTTTTCCCTTTGGGCACATCATTGCGGCTCGGCGTTACTCGTTGGCGGAATCGAATATGTTCATCTGAATCTCCGTGATGCGTTCCGCTGGAAAGATAATGTTACGGTCTTCGAGCCATTCTAAAAAGTTCTGTCTGTTCCCGTCAGCGCCCCAGGCCAGGGCAAGGGTTTGGCCTTCCAGTCGGGCCAAAGTGGGAACTTTCTGTTCCCACTGTGTTACAATGAAATCGAAGACGTTTTTCCGCACGAACGCCCGCAGGGTTTTCTGGCGCTCACGACCGAGGTATTGATACGTCCCCCCGGTGGTGTTGTGCAGCAGGTCAACAACTGATAGTGAAATCTCCCCATCCCCTTGGTCCTGATTTAGGTCGCAAAGCATGGCGGCCCGGAGCTTTTCGCTAAGGATTCGGCGATAATAGCTCCGGGATTCCTGATCCGGACAATCTTCATCGGTATAAACCAGCATCAGTGGGGACGGGTTGGTTTCCGGTGTGATATTTTCCATCACGGCAATTTCATGGGGATGCGATTCGGCCATTTCAAGGTGCTCGGCGAACCTCTTATCCCATGTGTAGAAGAGGGATCCCTCCTTTACCTTAAGGCCGTGGATTGAAAATTGTCCTGGTGAAAATCCGCCGGATGAAAGTTCGCGATGCAGACTGGTGAGACAAGAGTTCATTCCCGTCCGATCCGCGTCGGGCACGAGGTAGCTAAGCAGGCAGTGGTCAAGGGGGCTGAAGACCTCGGCGAAGGCTGATCCCGATGCAAGCAGATGTCCCTTTGCCTGCCTGGAATTGCTGCTTTCCGGACCGAAGGAATGGGCCTTGCACTCGAAATATATCGCCTTTCTATCAACTGGTTTTCTAAGGATGACTTCCGGCTCGGGTTGCTTGCTGATGTCCGACGCGGGCGACGACTCTATTTGGAGGGATACAGCCACGGGGAACGAAAATGGTTGCTCTATGACCAACGGTGAGAAGCCGTGCTGGTAGAACAGCGGGCGTATCTGAAAACATTCCTCCGGCTGCTCTTTGGCCATCCAAAGGATCAGGTTCAACTGAAACACGGGGTCGTGGATAAGGTTTTCAATTTGCACGGGCACCCTCTGAACCAGCACTGCTTGCGCCTGCCGTGGCAAGGTCTTCCGGCCATTTCGCCACCACCTCGGCAAAAGGTTTGTCTCCCAACCACGCATGAATCTTTGGACTTACATAGTGCTGAATATTGGCAACCAAACGGTGAAAGGTATTGCCGCATGTTCCGCGCGGCAGCAGAGCGGTTAGCCCATCGGCGGTAAGTTCCAAATTGATGGGTTGCCAAAGGTGGCGATCGGCACCATAGACATGAACCTTGGTCGGCCCCATGAGAATTGGTTGGCCCCAAAGTTTGAAGCGGTTCCGCTTCTGAAACGCCAGGTTAATCCAGCGTTCAAAGGTTTCTTGCCCAAGAGGCTGGGCAAAGCGCACCACCAACGGGGCACCCCCCGTCTGCATGATCCTTAACGATTTCCCACCGGGTTGTTCATATTGCTGCCAGGCCAGAAGTTCCGTGTAATTCAATACCGATTTATAAATCTGATAAAGATAGCGCACGGTATTTCTATGGTCTTCGAAGCTGTCGGTACGGTTGGTGATTTGACCAGCTTGGTAAAGATCATGGCCACCAGTTGCGGTCAACGATGGAATACGCAGCGCGGCCAGCGCATTCATCGGCTCGTAGGATTGTTGCAGATCACCGAGCGACCTCTTTATACGTTCAATTCGGTCCGCAAAATCAACGCGTGCTTTCCTACGCTCCGGTTCGGGGCCGTCATCCTCGGACTCACTTGTCGCGGAGGAGGCAGCTTCTTCGGATTCCCCGGCGGGTACTGCCTCGGCAAAATCCTCCGGCATTTCAAAGATGCTCTCATGCTTGAATACCAGCTTGGTAAACCGGGCATCGCCTCTTTTTGAAATATCATTTTTCCACAGCGTTTGCAGAAGCGGACTGCTGAACCAAGCCAAATCCAAGTCCGGATGTTGTGCCCACCGGGACACCCTCGCCCTTGCGTCGACGGAATTTTCGCAGGTGTAGAATGCGAAGAATCGCTCATCAAAGGATTCGACAAACCCAACAACTTTACGGGCGGTCTTCTGTGTTTCCGGATCATGGACTTCGGCCATGATGCTGAAAAAAGACTCATCGATTTGGCGGGCCTCTGCTTCCAGGCTGTTCCACAGAACTTCGACCGTCTTGGGTTTCCGCCGGCCTGAACCTGATACGTGCTCCAGTAAGAAAGTCTTCACCAAGGGTATGCGTGTACGGCCCGCGTCGATCCCCTCCTTTCCCTCTGCCGATACGCCATTAAAGAAGCGATAAACGTCAAACCGTTCCTTGGGATTGTCGGGCGCAAGTTGCACCGGCTTTATTTTGTCGGCACGAATCATCAATCCACCACAGAGTCCTTATACCGCTATACCGTACTGATCTTATATTAATTGATCATAGCATATTCAGGCCACATTATCACCTGCGTGGGCCGCAGCGTCTGGCATTTTCATTTCCGTGATCTTCGCCTTCACCTCCCACGGATCGTCCACCTCCACAATTTCCCAGCGGCCCCATTGGCCGGCGTTGTTTACTGCGGGGACCCAGAGGGTTTTGGCGGTGGAGACTTTGGCGGCTTTTTTCCGGTCGCGGTCGCCGGTGACTTCGATGATTAAGTTCAGCGGATCAGTGGGGCCGTGGCCATCATCGATCCGTGCGATGAAGTCCGGCTCGTAATGGCGCTGTACGCCGTCGATGGTGTAGGGAATCTCAAAGCCCAGCCGCTGGTTTTTGACGTAGCAGATCACCTCATCCATATCTTCAAGGGTTTCGGCCATTTTCTGTTCCCATGAGCCGGTGTCGGCGACGACATGGGAAATTTGGCATTTGTCCGGGCGGGTTTTGTAAACTGGCCGCCGGGTGTCAAACTGCACAAACCGCGTGGAACCAACGGTATCGTAGGGCTTGGGAATGGGCAGCAACTGCTTTTCGCCGGAGGTGCTCTGAACGATGGCTTTGTAGATGCGGTCCGCCGCGTCGCGCCGATTGCTGGACCAGAGCAGCAGTTGCGGGAAAGTATTGTCCTTGAGCACTACGCATTGGCCGATCCAATCGCGGGCGATGGAAACCAGATCAGGGAATAGCCATTGCTTGCGGTTGTTATCGGTGTCGGTGAAGTATTGCTCCAACACGGTGCGGGCGATTTCGAAGGCGACGGTTTGCAGGCGCACGGATTTGTATTCGTCCAGGGTGTGGTATTGGGTTTGGCCGACAATGGGGGCGCTTTCGGTCTTGGTGGGGAAGCTTTGGGTGCTGAGCGTGAGCTTGGAGGATTCGTCAAAGTTGGCGGACAAGCGCTCGGCTGGAAGTTCGTAGCGGTATGCGTCAATACGCGGGAAGGTAATTTCGCAGGCGGAGCGGTCCGGCAGGGCGCGTACGCGCGTGGGCGGCAGACCGGGCATGGAATCCTGCGGCAGGCCACTGCACGGAATAAAGGAGAACGGCACGCCATAAACCTCCGCATATTCCACGGGGAAGGCTTGGATGGTCAGAGGTTTTCCATTGACGCTGATTTCACTGGTTTCGGCTTCATAACTGCGGCGGCGGAGGCCCCGGCCAATGACCTGTTCGCATAATAGCTGTGTGCCAAAGGCCCGCACGCCGAGAATGTGCGTGACGGTATTGGCGTCCCATCCTTCGGTTAGCATGGAGACGGACACCACGCAGCGAATTTCTTCGCCGAGTTTTCCGGGCTTTCCGACCGTGTTGAGGACTTCACGCAGCAGGTCTTCATCGGTGAGCTTATCGGTGTCCCGATCCGGAAAGCGCAAGCGGTAGTCGGCCTTGAACTCTTCAATTTCCCGGGCGGCGATGGCTTTGAAATCGTCAGCCATGGTTTCGCCGGATTCAAGCTGCTGGGAATCGACAAGAATAGTGTTGGGCCGATGGATAAAGCGCCCGTCAAGCACGTTGCTGAACAGCGGCAGCCGGCCCGGCACGGCGGCAGTTGAGCCGTCGGGCAGCGGTTTCTCCCAGCCGGCAATGTAGTCAAAGACCATCTTGGAGACGTTGGTGTTGTTGCACACGACGATGAAAACCGGTGGGGTGGTGGCGACGCCGGTTTTGTCCGGCAGCTTCTGCCAATGCTCGAAAGATTTTTTATAGTGGCCATACAGGCTTATTAACGCACCTTCCAATTCGGCGGGCGGTTTTGGCTCGCCGGTGGCGACTTCGGCGTTGCGGCCTTTTTTGGGCAGGCCATCACGGATACGCAGCCACAGGTCGCGGTAGGTCGGCTGTTCACCGGTGCCGGAGTCATCAGAGACCGGCACGCGCGGCACCTTGACGATGCCGCTTTCAATGGCGTCAATGAGTGAAAAATCAGAGACCACCCATGGGAACAGCGAGCCTTCGGGGTAACCCGATCCGCGGAGGAAAAACGGCGTTGCGGATAAGTCAAAAATGGCGCGAATGCCGGATTTACGGGCCAGCGCTTCCAGACCGGACACCCATATTCGTGCGGTCTCGGAGTTTTCCTGGGCTTCCTTGCGTTCTTCTCCGGTGAGTGGCTCATCCGTGGCGTCGGGCTTATGGCGGTAGCAATGGTGGGCCTCGTCATTAAGTACCACGATGCTCTTTTTGGTGCCCAGGTCACGCGTGACGCGGCGAATCATTTCGCCTTCGGACTCTGTAAACACTGATGCGCTGCCATCACCGAGAATTGCTTTGGTGAGTTTGCTGGTGGCAGTTTTTTCCCGCCGCATAAAGGCGTGAAAATTAGTGATGATGACCTTGGCCCGGTTCATGGGTTCCCGCAGGTCATCAGGGACGATATCCATTGTACGGTAATAGCTTTCCGGATCGGATGGCAGCAGCACGCGCAGGCGATCACGGATGGTGATGCCGGGGGTAACAATAAGGAAGGCATCGGAAAACCGGGCGTCTTGCGGGTTGGCGATTTTATTGAGGGTGTGCCAGGCGATGACCATGGCCATCACAACGGTTTTTCCGGCCCCGGTGGCCAGTTTGCAGGCGGTGCGATGGAGGCCGGGGTTGGCGTAGTCGCCGGCTTTGGCAAGATCACTTTCAATCCATTGATCGCCATATTTCTTGGCCACTTCGGTGATGTATATGAGCGTTTCAAGGGCTTCGATCTGGCAGAAAAATAAGCGGCGGTGGCGATCTTCGGAGCGCCAGTGCTGGAGCAGGCGGGCGGTGGTGCGGCTTACATCGTCCAAGTATCGGCCATTGCGCCAGGTCTGAACGCGCTGGCGGATGCGGTTGACCGGATCGTTTTCCACTTCGCGGTCGGAGCGCCAGTCATCAAAGGTATGCTGGCTTTTGCCGCCGGTTTTGCGCGGGCGCGGAATGGGGACGAAATAGGAGCTGGGCCGTCGGAACGTGGCGATATCGCTGGTAATGCCGGTTTCATCAAATTTGAAATGGCGCGACGGCTCGTCAAAGGGCGAGTTGATGACCGGGTTTTCTATGACCACCTGCGGCACGCAGTTCCCCCATTGACCAAGCCCAGAATTAAGACACGGCGTAGATTAACCTAAGGCACTTTTCGTCGCCAGTGGCTGCGTTAATTTGTACTGTTTCAATAGAAATGTCACGGGTACTCGTTTCAATAGAAGTGTCACCCTGACATCGATTTCCTGGTGGCACGCCGGCCACGCTTGGCCGCCGTGCCGGGGATCCAGGGCGAAATCATATAGAGGTATGGGCATGATTTAGTTTGCGTAATATTCGCTTTTAGAGATTTGCGCCAGCCGCGCCTTTGTGGTACAAGTTTCATCTGGTACGCGAGGCCGCGCGATTGGGTAATATTTGGCTTGATATTTAAGGAGCTTGGCATGGATGCTCAGCCCTCGGATGGTGTTTTGTCATTTTTTCAGGATGTTCCAGATCCCCGTGCCGCCAATGTGCGGTTCCGCGTCGGGGATATTATCGCCATGGCCATCATGGCTGTGGTGTCTGGTGCCGATGACTGGTCCATGGTCGCCACGTATGCGGAATCCAAGGTCAAGTGGCTTAATACGTTTATGGGTCTTCATAATGGGCTTACACCTTCTTGCCATACCTTCCGACGATTCTTCGAGCGGTTGAATCCGGAAGCATTCGAGGCATGTTTTCTCAAATGGATGCAGGAGGTCGTCAAGGTTTCCGGTGGCAAGCTCTTGGCGGTGGACGGTAAAACCTTGCGGCGGAGTTTTCAACATGGCTGGGATAAAAGTGGCATGGCCCACATGGTCAGCGTATTTGCCCAGGCCAACCGGCAGGTGTTAAGTCAGATTCAGTGCGAAGGCAAAGGCCAGGAGATTAGCGCGATCCTCAAAATATTAGCTCTGGTGGATATTCAAGGTGCGGTGGTGAGTATAGACGCCATGGGCTGTCAGAGGACCATTGCCAAGACGATTGTGGAATCCAAGGGGGATTACGTATTGGCGGTCAAGGAGAACCAACCATCGTTATATGAGGCCCTCGAACGGGAATTCAATGCGATGGTGCTGGATGGATTCAAGGGTATTGGCCACGACGAACACCACAGCGAAGAGGAAGGCCACAGCCGCCGCGAAGTACGCCGCACCTATGTGACCAACGACATTAGCTGGCTGCCCATGCGGAAGCAATGGGAAGGCCTGGGATCGGTGGCCATGGTGGAGACCACACGGGAACTGCTGGGAACTGAAAAACGCGAGGTTCAGACCTTCCGCCGCTATTACATCAGCAGCCTGTCAGATTGCAATGCCGCCAAGATGTCCGGTTGCATCCGTGGCCACTGGAGTGTGGAGAACAACCTGCACTGGCAGTTGGATGTGACCTTTCAGGAAGACCAGAGCCGTCTGCACAAGGGCAACGGAGCGCAGAACATGAGCCGACTGCGAAGAATAGCGTTAAATCTCATCAAGAGTAATAAAATCACGAGAGGCAAGGCCAGAAAGGGCGGCATCAAGACCCGCCGTGGCTTGGCGGGCTGGGATAATGACTTCCTGCTGGAAGTTCTTACCGGCATCCCGGCAACCTGACCAACGGCGAAAAACAACGGCTCCGTGGCATCCCAAAATACTCCACCGCAATCCCGGCGCTCCGGGATGCGACTGCGAAATAATATCCTGCGCGGAAATACGATATTTGGCGGTTAAAACCACAGAAATACGCTATTTTCACGCGCCCCGGCGGCAGCGCGACGACCGATACCCCCGGAGATACGGAAAAAACCAAATCGATACATGGGATTAGCTATATATGATTTCGCCCTGGCCGGGGATCCGCCTGTCCCCAGAGCCCACAGCGATATATAATAAATCAGTACTAGAGTGGGAAGACAAATGAAAATCGACAACCAGCGTCGTAATCGCCGCCAAGACAGGACGTTTCCGAGACATTTTCGTGCGCGATCGCGGCTCACACACCTGTTGGCGCGATGGCCCTTCTGGATATGGGCGGTTATTACTGCGGGAATCGTCTGGAGATTGCTGGATTATTCCCTGCGTTATCCCGTGTGGACGGATGAAGCATCGATATGCTTAAATATTATCCATCGCTCCTATGCCGGACTGATGCATCCATTGAATTTCCATCAGGTGGCACCGTTGTTTTTTCTCTGGACCCAAAAATGTATTATAAATCAATTTGGAACGTCGGCATTAAGTATTCGTTTGCTGCCGTTTGCCGCCGCTGTGGCATGCGTCCCGCTGGCCTGGCTGGTATGTCGTCCCGCATTCGGGCCGCGCTGTGCGCTGGTGGCAACGGCATTGATCGTCTGTTCTCTGGCGCCGGTACGCCTGGCCTGCGATGCCAAGCCCTATTCAATTGATTTGTTCTTCAGCCTGATGTTTGTCGGGGCGACGATACGTTATCTCATGGCCCCGGCGCGTTGGCGGTGGCTCATTGTCCTTTGCTTGCTTGCGCCCGTAGCCGTGGGCTTTTCCTTTCCGTGCATCTTCGTCATTGTTGCCGCAAGTCTTGCTGCGGGCTGGCAACTGTGGCGCCACGGAAAGTTCCGCGTCCTGCCGGTGTGGATCGTGCTTAATGGCGTGGCTGTCCTGGCCTTCGTCATGAACTATCTTTGGATTATCCATCCGCAAGCGTTGAAAACGCGATCCTATATGGCCAGTTTCTGGAAACATCAGTTCCCGCCACATAATCTCGGAATATTCTGGTGGCTGATCAAAGCCAGCGTATCAGAAATGATGTCGTATCCGTTTGGCAGGAACTATGGGTTCGGATTGCTCTTGACTCCGTTATGTCTGATCGGGGTCTTCCGGCTGGCACGTTCCCGGGGCAACGCGTGGGGTATTTTATTTGCCGGCCCATTCGTATTGACGCTTCTGGCATCGCTTTTTGGTCATTATCCGTTTGGCGGTGCCATTCGCCTGCAACAGCAATTGCTGCCTTCCATCGCCATACTCTCCGCCTGGGGCCTGCGAACCGTTCTGACGGTCCTATTTCATAAACCATTGGATCGCAGAATCGCCCGGGGCGTGATCATCGGCGCAGCGGCCACTCTGGTAGGTTACACCTTCGTACAAATGCCCATGGATGTTCATTCGCCTTATGGCCATGGCTTTCGCAGCATGATGTCATTGCGGCGAATTGTCCACCAAGCGTTTAAGAATTCCGGCGGTCACACCGAAGTAATGGCCATTGGTCCGGCCTGGCACACCGCGCAACAAATGGAACCGGAGATTTACTGGTATTTGAGCACCCAATCAACCCTGTGTAATTCCACGGCGCGGCTGTGGAAACGTCCGCTGGAAAATAGCCATGCCAGCTTATGGATTCTTAACTTCTGGCTGCCGAAAGATGCTCCTTCGGGTCGCGCCGCCAACCAACTGATCGCTAATGAGGTTGCCAAATCAGGCCTTCATCTTCACCTGATGCAAAATAAGGTGCATTATTTTGGTCAGCTTGGTTTCGATTATCATCAGGTGTATTGTCAGGTTGAGCACTATGCGCCGTAAGAATATTCTGCCGCTTATCGCGTCATCGGCCTGATTTTATCGAGCAATGACAAATCTTCTGTAAGCAGATGAAAATAGGAAAAAACATTCAGTCGCGTGCGTATCAACTCTTTTTGTGCCTGCACCGCGGGCAGCCGTCTGTCATATTCCGACCGCCAATTATTCCAATTAATGTTGCCGACATCCGATGCCCGGATATAAGCCTCGGGATAAGAATATACGTCGATATTCCCGGCCCCGTCATAAATTGGTACAGCATCACATAAAATGGCGTCCGTGAATTTTTCGGTAATATAATCATCGGCCACGGCCCGCTCCAGCGATAAATAAAAGCAATGATTCTCGATGCCCAGATATTTATCATTGCCGAACGTGCTGTCGCTGCTGCGGTGATAACCGCCGAGCGGTCGGCCCGAAAGCCTGCCGAAAATATCCACATCCCCGATCCGCCGGGCCAAAGCGCCAATCATCTCAACGCGCCAGGCGTACTGTCCATTATCCACCACGGAGCACTTGCGCGTTTTGGCTGTATCCCGCGGCGGCACCCAGCAACAGAATGTCGGCGCATACCGGATATAGGCTGCGTCGTCGCTGGGCTGCGGATTCTGAACAAAACTATGACAATCTGATATTTTGGGATGCCGCGTCTCTTTTTCAACTGAAAGCAGAAATTTTTGCCCGGGCAGATCGGAAAAACTCTCCGTTATCGTCGAGTCGTTGAGATATACGCCGATCACAAAATCCGTCGGAGCATCGCCGCTGAGCACCGCACACCCCGGCAGTGCCCATGGCAATATCGCCTGAACCATAAACCGCTTAACCCCCGCGAACGGAAATATCCAGCGGATCGTCTTGCTCCCGAAGCGAACCGCCACACTGTTTTCCATCAGCACCGCACGCGGCAACATCAGCGGGGCCGGGCGCTTATCCGCCCGGAGGGCATAGCGAATTTCGCGTACCAGAGCATTCAGCGGGCCAAACGCGGTTCTCCAGTCCGGTGACATCCGCGCCGTCTCCGCCGGGGACGTGGTGAGGTCTGTTCCGGAAAAATGCTCGCCGTCCGGGGTGATCAGTTCGACCGTCGGGTGGCCATCACGGTGGCGCAGTACTAATTTTCCATTCTCAATTTCCCAACTGTGCTCGTTAATCGATGGTGCCCCCTCCAACCGATGATCCGCCCGCAAAGTTAAGCGCATGGAACGCCGACCCCCGGCACGGTAAACAAACCGCTTGCCGGAAATATCGCTTTCTTTTATCGCAATCCCTGCATGTTGTTGCCGTACCAAGAGGAAATCCTTATTACTGCTACTGCCCACTTCGGTGCCCACCCGTCAGCTTTTTTTTATCATGTGGCGCAGTTGCTTTCATTCCAGGTGGAGTTCATTGCGACCAAGCGCTAATTAACGGCTCGTACGCACCGCCATAGGATACCGTCGGACGCCCCCGCGTGCGAGCGCCAGGGCATGTGGTGCTACGGCAATGTAGTCATGTATCACAACGGTGCGCAACTATATTATGGTGGCTGCGGCTTCCGCGGCGCGCTGCGGTTCTGATTGTGAGCTTCACGCCAATTACTTTCTACCCACGTCAAACGCCAACATCCGCCGCAATTACCGACCGATACTTCCCGCACCGAAAGCACTTGCTCCGCTCACCTGTCAAACTCCGTATGTAAGGTCAGTGTTTGATTCATTACTTATTTTGTTATCTATGGCTACGCCCACGTCATAGCTTGGGGGTGCGTGACAGGTTCCGCGGGCAATGGCTCATAATCCGCGATTGAACCATCCCAATACAGAACGGATTTCGGCAGCATAGAGTCCCGGCGCGCCGGGAATAACCGGGTGGTTGGTTCGCGGCATAAGATCAATCCCGGCGCGCCGGGAGATTATCATCCGGTGCTCGGAAACCTTATTTTCATTACCCGCGTAAAGCGTCATGCACCCATTGTTTGTGGGGGCGTTTTGTTTATCAGGCATAAATTGAAAATACAACATTTAGTCGTTGATATTCCACTACCACACACTGGAATGTCATCCAATGATTCTTCGCGTGCCGCACATTTATCGCCGTCACCTCCGCGGACACCGGCGGCGGGAGGGTATGGCACCCGCGGCACGCAGGGCGTCTGCCGTTGTATGTACGACTACCGGAGCCTCGCCGGAGCGGCCACGGAACCAACGATTTATATCGCGTAAAAATTTCCAGCGGCCAGAGGCTCTTTTTGTCGCGACACCGGAATACAAGCGTTGATTTTCCAGCATAAATGGGATCAGATCACGCAATTCCGGCCCAATGGCGTTGCGGTAAGGCTGCATGCTCAAGCCCCTATTGGCATTCCAGTTTTGATCACTGCTGCGCGAAACGCTGTTTTTGCTGATGCGGTAAAATAACATTGGTTCAGGAATCAGTTCTAATTTATGGCCTGCCAGAACGGCGCGTGCAAAAAATTCCCAATCTTCCTGATATCCGCTATAGCGTTCCTCAAAACCGCCAAGTTCCTCAAAAGCACGACGCTTCACCAGGCAATGTACATCACCGAAGACATTCATAAACGCCCCGACGCTGGCCGCCGCTCCCAATGGAACCCACATCGGATATAACGCCGCCGGATCAGCCAGAGTATCACCATGAAACAGCGTCATGGTGGATGTGACTACATCGGCATCGGTTCGTTTTGCCACTTGGATGGCGCAGGTCAACCAATGCCGCTGTGCGATATTATCATCATCCATAAATGCCAGATATTCGCCCCGGGCCTGCTGCGCCGCATGATTGCGCGCTCGCCACATGTACTGATTTTTCTGCCGGATAATGCGCCACTTGCGGGCCGCAAATTCGCCTTCCAACGAATCCAGAAACGCCTGTGCCTCCGAGGATGGGCTGCCATCATCTACCAGAATGACTTCAAAATTCGGGTACGTTTGAGCTTTCAGCGAGTCAACGGCCTCTCTGAGGGTATTGGGTCGATTGTAATGCACCAAGCAAACGCTGATAAGTGGCAGTGTGTTTTGTAAATCCTTCAGGCTGTCAGGTAATTCATTGACCGCAGCGCTGCCGGCCGGAAGTTCCGATGGCCCCATTGTGCTTAGCAAGTTGTTCCAATGTATGCCGCCATTTTGTGCCAACATTTTCGCCCGTAAGCCGGTGGCACCCGTTTTGAGAACCGATTGAATTTTTTCCGATAAACCGCTGGCCGTTGGCGTAAAGCAAAGTTTCTGAAACTCCTCGGCAGATAGATAATCCCGCAAGCCGCAATGTTCCGGGAACAAAACGGGAATGTCAGCCGCCGCACAATTCACCAACAGTTGCGGTAGCGCGCCAGGAGGTGTGGCAAAGATCGCCACTCGGCCCGCGCCTCGCAGGTATTGCAATTGATGCTGCGGCGATGGCTCTGGCACAATGGCGTATCGACAAGCTGTTGGGCGCAAGGCGCGCGTCACATACCAGTCGCCCGCAAGTTGCCCCACTTCACCAATAGCACCAATAAATGAGAACTTTATATTGTCGCGCACGGTTGCGGGAAGCGCTTTAATTGCATCGCAAATAAATTCCACACCGTCGGCGGTATCCATGCGTCCGGCGAACACCAACTCCTGAATTGGCCCGGTGGTTCCAGTGGATGATCCAGAATTGTCCCCAAGTGCCGGGCTATCTGCGATTACAACCGGCAGCGCCGAGTGCCCGTGGACTTTGGCATCGGGCGTTGGAAAAGGTGGGATAATCTGAGTGTTGTCGGGAAGCGCCCATCCGGCACCAGCAAGCCAATCCCGCAATCCGGAGGTACCGATCACCGCCGCATCCGCCCGACGTACAACCTCCCGTTCCATAAACATAACTTCAAGGGCATCGATACTCGCGGGCATGGCGATGCGCCAGTGATAGCGCCATTGAGTCACAGCGCTGATATGTGTAATAAATCGGGTATTGGCAAATCCGATGCCCTGCTGCCGGGCCAAGATCGCATAATAGGCAATGCCCTGCCAGGCGGGCGCAACAACACAATCGAATGGGATTGCCTGCGCCTTGAGCCAGCGAAAAAACTCATAACTGCGTTGGCGAAACCAGCCCGAAATCACCTGCGCATCTGTAAGCGGATCAAGCCGGATCACGCGTGCTTGCAGATCGGCAAATTCCTTTGGAATAGGGGATGTGGATTTAGTTGATGGCGTATGGGCCGATACAACAAGCGTTATATCGTGCCCACTGCCGGCAAACGTATTGGCCAGTGTGATACAGGCTTGCAGCGCATCATCCGGTGGGGACGCTTCAGGAATCGCCGGGATTGCTATACAAATTTTCAAGGCCATGTTTTATCTGCGCTAAGCGACAATAATTGAGCCACTGATCCAAACAAGGCTCTCCACAGCGGATTCGTCCCGACTAACCACGGTGACATACTATACCGGCTCCGGTAAAATCATGCCCGTGAATAATACTCCGCCAATACATGTCAGCATTATTATCCCAACGCATAATCGCGCGGAGCTTCTTGGCCAATCGCTGGAAAGTATTACTCACTTGGATATTCCCGCCGGTATAACTGTCGAGCTGCTGGTAATCGCCAATGCCTGCACGGATCAGACCGTGCGGATTTGCCAGGCGGCCATAAGCAATATGCCCTTTCTGATGCGATGCGTCATCGAACCACAGGCGGGGGCCAGTCATGCAAGAAATTGTGCTCTGGCGGAAGCGCGTGGAGATATTCTGGCTTTTCTGGATGATGATGTCTGGGTAGATCGTGACTGGCTGACGGGTTTGCTGGAGGTGTTTAATCAATATCCCGCCGATGTGGTGGGGGGGAAAGTAACGCTCTGGTGGCAAGCCGTGGAAAAGCCGCCGTGGCTGACACATCGCTCTGAACATCTGCTTAGTTCGGTGGATTATGGCCCGCACGTGCGGGAATTATTCACGGGTGGAGAGGCCATTTCCGCCAACCTGGCCATCCGCAGATGCGTGTTGCAAGATGTAAGTTCATTTCGCACGGATTTGGATCGGCAGGGCCGCACGGTATTGGCCGGCGGCGACACTTACTTTATTACCCAGGCTCTGAAAACCGGTCATCGCATGTTTTATGCCCCGCGTGCTGCCATCCGGCATTGGGTAACGCCGGAACGCGTGACGCCGGGCTATCTGAGCCGCGCTGCCTACGCCAATGGATTAGCCCGCATTCAAATGACCGATCACCTTTCCCCCGCCAAAGCTATTAAATTAACTTTGGAAAACGCGCTTAAATTCGGCCTGTACAGTGTGATAGAAATGCTCTGCGCCGCCGTGGGAAACCAGCGAGGCCGCATCAATCACCGAATCCGCCGCATGACCTCCCTGGGCGTACTTGTCGCGCTAAGTCACCCACGCGGCTGAAATGGCATGCGTTGGTGGTTTTTAGCACTTTCCGTATAATCAGAAAAGAGAATTAAAATGAAAAGAAGGGGTCCGCAGTGGCGGAGGCAAAGGTGCTGACAATTCCACAACGCTTGTACAGGTCGGCACTCGGCGGACTGCTGATAACGGGATTGTCGTGGATTTTGTATCATTACGTGCCCAAACGGGGGCATATCGTCGTATTAAAGCCAAGCACTGTCGTGTTAATGTTTTCCCTTAACTTTTTAATAACCTGCGCTTTCTTTTATCTTTTGACAATTCCACGCATCGGTAAAGGATTCTTCCTGATGGTGAACACGATCAGTTCAAAAGATGGGCCGAAAGGCAAGCTAACGAGCTGGCAGCGTTTATTAATCTCGTTTGAGTCTGGACTAACATGGGCCGCACTATTTTCCTTGTACAAGTTGCCTCAGCTCGAGGCTTCCCAAGACTTACCAGAGTTCATCATCAATTTTTGCGTGATGTTGTGCGTAAGTTCAATTCTGTCTTACATCGTTTTTAGATGCGCCGATAACTAACGCTGCGATAGTATGTTGTGCTCGCACCGTTTCTTGCCGTGTTGCAGCAATCGTCGCGCCGGGATGGCCCTGCGAGAAAGACTACGGCGGCACGCCCCGCGATAAAGCTGCCGCGCCATGCTGGATCGCCCCCCGCTATTCCACATTAGAATACCGGGCTTCGGGATGATGAACGATAATGGCGGAGGGAGATTGTTCCGGCTGGATCATCCAGTTTTCCGATAACGTGCATCCAATGCGGGACGGATCCAGCAGGGCGAATAATTTATCTTCATCCTGTAAATCCGGGCACGCGGGGTAGCCGAAGCTATAGCGGCAGCCTTGAAAATGGCAGGCGAAAAACATTGGCATGGCGCAACCGCCACCACCGCCATGACGCATATCGCTATTCAGGAGAAACTCAATGGCAGCGCGGTGGACTGGCTGGAAAAAGTCAGTGACGCGCACTATAGTTCTTAATAAGGAATGTTTTATGCAAACGCGCAAATTAGGCGGAAACAGCGGCGTCAAAAATCGCGATCCAATGGGCACACTATCCGGAAAACTTAAAGAAAATGGTTGGCCGTTGATGCGAAGCGCTATTCAAGGGGAAAATATAATGATTCGGACCAGAGATCGGTTTGCTTGAACATTTCGGATTATACCGTGCTGGAGTCTTGAGGGTGCTGTGTTACGTTAATCGCAAAAATGTGGCCTATTACCTGCACATGCGACGAACCGCTGCCGGCAGGACGGGATATGTCATGACCCGAAGCAGCGCAGACGCCTTGGAGACTGCTCCTCCGGGAATGGAGATTGTTGAAAACGTCAACGCACAGGTCTCCGTGCGGATGCGACGCAAACGGATTATTACAGCGGAGGAAGAATCCCTGGTTCGCAAGGCGCTGGAAACGCTTGGGTTAACGGATTATCGGGTAGAGATTAACAACCGCACCATAGTTATCTACGAGCCGCATTTTAATCGTGATGAGGTCATGCGCAGGCACGACGAACTGCTGAAATCCGATGCCCTGATATCAATGGCTTTCCTGCGAGTCCGAGCCGCGGTGGGAGGCCAGCGCGTAGAGGAATATCTCGCGGAGAAGCGGCAGGAGACTTTGGCCGCATTGCAGCGAGAGCAGATGTATGAGCCAGCATTGCAATTCACACTTTCAAGCCCCAGCGACAGGAGCTTTACAGTTCAGCGGATGGGTTATTCCGGCGCCGGCGGATGGCGATTTGTGGCGCTGGTTTCGCTGCAGGAAGCAGTCCGGGCTTACTTGCCCACGCTAGGCAAGATGAGTTTTTACGAAATGTAGCGGACAGGATTTGCTGGATTAAAGCGCCCTGTCAAACTCAATTTGTGGGCTTGGCGGTGCACGCGTAGAATTACGCAGCTTACGGCCGGTGAGCCGAGCATGATTTTTACTCTCCGGGCGGACGGCGGAAATCGGGGTTCGCAATGCCCAGGACATCACGCATGTGCGTTAAGGGCCTGCTGACAGATTCAGGAGCATGACATGGCAATCGATTCTGCGGTGTTAGTAATCCCCCTGCTTCTGATCGCCGTCGGTGCGATGGTGGTGTGGGGTTTCGGGTGGCTCGTGCGTCATGGAGGTGCCAGCGCCACGGATGAAGTGGTACAGGACGCCGTCGACTCCGTTCTTGCGGTTGCGTTCCGCGCGAAGCCAGGCCGCAAGCGGGCAGTTAACGGCATGACAGAACTGAAAATTAGCCGTCGCCGGGTTCTCCGTTTTGCCGCCTACCTTTTCTTCGCGACATTGATGACACTGCTGTGGTTGTTTCTTGGCTCGCAAGTTGCGACACTATGCGTACCCGCTGCCGTTGCCTTTATCAAACATGGCGGAGAGATCGCTACTTACAAATTGCACTTGTACTGGAATATCCGCATGGCGTTTGGCGTGATGGGTTTTCTCGTGGGGCTGATCATCGGTGAAGCAGCTTACATTCTTATTTCCCCCTTAATACCCGCCTAATAAGACCAATTACCCGTGAGTATTGTACAATGGCCATATGGCGCATACAATACAGCCAGATGGCTAACGCAGGAGATGCCAATGTCCGCCGTGAAAGAACCCAGGCTCAAAGGAAAGGTCGGAATCGCCAAGCGGATGCGTTTGGCCCGCAAGTTGGGAATCCTGGGCGATGATGTACGGACCACAGTTCGCCGAGTCCGTGACGGCTTCCCTTTTAAGACTCTGGCCGAGTTCCAGAAGACCACCGACCTGCCTTGGACGCAGATTTCCCGTAGCCTGGCCATTCCGCAGCGCACACTGACCCGGCGACAAAGCCAAGGCAGACTGCAGGCCGATGAATCGGACCGGGTCTTGCGCATGTCCATCATTTTTGATTTGGCAGTTGACCTCTTTGAGGGCGACGTGGCGGAGGCTCGCAAATGGCTGCTAAGCCCGCAGCCGGGACTCGGCGGCGAAGTTCCCCTGGATTTTGCTTCCACGGAGGTCGGTGCCCGCGAAGTTGAGAACCTCCTTGGCCGGCTTGAGCACGGAGTCTTCGCATGATGATCCATGCGTGGCGCATCACCAAGGCCAGGCATGCAGCCACCGCGTTCACTGGAGGCGGCGCGAAGGCCTACGGCGGGCGATGGAACAGTCCCGGCACAGCCGTGGTGTACACTGCCGGAAGTATATCGCTTGCGATCCTGGAGATGCTTGTGAATATGCAGACCCAGGACCTTATGCGGCATTATGTGATCTTCCCCGTGGCATTCGATCACAGGCTCATGACAACCGTTAACCCTGCTGCTCTTCCTCCGGCATGGCGCAGATCCCCTTCGCCTGCCAGTGTGCAGCGCGTAGGTGACGCCTGGGTGGCTGGCTCCGGTTCAGCCGTTCTCCGCTTGCCCAGTGTGATTGTCCCCAGCGAATGGAATTACCTGCTTAATCCCGCCCACCCAGATTTCGCAAGCTGCACGATCGGCCCGAAACAGCAGATCAAACTCGACCCTCGCCTGTCCAAGCCGCCCGCACCCTGATAGCGCACTGGTGCCGTTATGGGTCTTGCTGCGCATGGCCGTTCGCATAGTTGTACCATCCGTCTGTAGTTATAGTCGTCAATGCTGGGTAGCGCCTCCTGCATACTTCCGGCCACTTATTACCCATGGGTGCTTTATCATGGCCATGTCAGCCTCTTTTTTTATCCGCAATCTGCCGCGCAATGCGGTATCTGGTGCAACGCCATGACCATGCCGCGCAGCTACAGCACATTAAAATAGCGGGCTTCGGGATGATGAACGATAATGGCGGAGGTGGATTGTTCCGGCTGGATCATCCAGTTTTCCGATAACGTGCATCCAATGCGGGACGGATCCAGCAGGGCGAATAATTTATCTTCATCCTGTAAATCCGGGCAAGCCGGGTACCCGAAGCTGTAGCGGCAGCCTTGGAAATGGCAGGCGAAAATATCGCGCATGGTTGATCCATCTTTATCCGCAATGCCCAATTCCTGCCGCACGCGTTTGTGCCACATTTCCGCCAGGGCTTCAGCAATCTGCACGCCAATGCCGTGGATATATAGATATTCGGTAAAGTCGCCCTGCTCAAAAAGCTGCTTTTCATACGGTGCCACATCTGGCCCGGCGGTCACGCACTGCATGGCCAGAACGTCCATTTCACCTGATTCCACCGGGCGGAAAAAGTCGGACAGGCACCAGCGTTTGCGGGCAATTTGCCGGGGAAAATGGAAACGCAACCGTTCGGTTTTTTTATCCTCGGCATACACAATCAGATCGTTTTTATCCGCCTGAACCCAGAAGTAGCCATACACCACCTGCGGCTGCAGCAGGTTCATATCGCGGCATTTTTGCTTGATGCGTGTATAGATTGGCCGAACATGGCTTTCCGTCCATTTGCGGAATTCATCGCGCGGCATCACGCCGCTTTTGAATTGCCATTGGCCTCGGAACAGCGCCACTTCATCAATGTAGGGAAATACCGCATCGACCGGAATATCCTTCACCACGCGTGATCCGTAAAAAGGTAACGCCGGCACGGCCACATCGCGCCGTATGCCGGAAGTTACAAAATCGGCGGTGTTGATGCCGGTTGTTTCCGCCTCCGGCGCCGGCGTCGCAACTGTCACGCCGCCTTTGCATCGCAGTTCAGCTCGGTCCGGAGATTCTCCGGTTTGAACCAGCATCTCTGTGATTTTTCCGGTCGCCACATGATCCATGACGCGTAAACCTTCAAACGCATCTTTGCCGTAAAACAACGGCCCCTTGTAAATATCCCGTAAATCTTTTTCCACATAGCCTCGCGTCAACGCTGCGCCGCCGAGAATCACGGGAATATCAATGCCCAACCGATTCAGTTCCTGTAGATCATCGCGCATCACCAGTGTGGACTTCACCAGCAATCCCGAAAGACCGATGATCTGGGCATTATGTTCTTTGGCCGCCTGAATAATATTGGCAATCGGCTGCTTGATGCCGAGGTTGTAAACCGTGTAGCCATTGTTGGATAAAATAATATCCACCAGATTTTTACCAATATCGTGCACGTCCCCTTTAACGGTTGCCAGCACCATTCTTCCGCGGCTTTGGCCTTCACTCTTGGGCATAAAGGGTTGCAGATAGGCTACCGCCGTTTTCATGACTTCCGCACTCTGAAGCACAAACGGCAACTGCATCTGCCCGCTGCCAAACAAATCGCCCACTACTTTCATCCCCGCGAGAAGATGATCGTTGATAATGTCCAACGGTGCGTATTTAGCCATGGCTTCATCAAGGTGCTGTGGCAGTTTTTGTTTATCCCCGTCAATAATGTGTCGGCGCAGCTTTTCCTCCAGCGGCAGTTGTTCTGTGGCCTCCGCCACTTTGGCCGGGGCACCCAGATTCGTCAGCAGTTGCAGCGGTTTATAATCTTCCCGCTGCCGGTCATAAATAAGATCCAGCGCCCATTGGTAATGCTCCGGTTCAATTTTATTCTGCGGCAAAATTTTACTGGCGTGGACGATGGCGCTGGTCAGACCGGCTTTGACGCATTCATTAAAAAACGCGCTGTTGAGCACCAGCCGGGCGTAGGGCTTTAAACCAAATGAAACATTGGAAAGCCCCAGCGTGGTATGGCAATTGGGCAATTGCTCGCTGATGCGCCGGATGCCGTCAATGGTTTCCAGGGCTAACCGCCGAACTTCCTCTTGCCCCGTGACAATCGGAAATATCAGCGGGTCAAAATAGATATCCGTCTCCGGAATGCCATATTTATTTACCAGCAGATCATAAAGCCGCTTGGCAATTTCAATTTTGCGATCAGCCGTTTTGGCCATGGCCTCTATTTTGTCTTCGTCAATGGTGCCGGCAACCACTGCGGCCCCGTAGCGTTTCAGCAGCGCGGCCATGCGGGCGAGTTTTTCTTCGCCATCTTCCAGATTAATCGAGTTGACAATGCACTTGCCCGGTGCCGCCTGCAATCCGGCTTCAATGACATCCAATTGCGTGGAATCAATCATCAGGGGGGCGGTGACTTCTTTGGCGAACCGACGGACAATATCGGTCATGTCCGGCACACCATTGCGGCCTACATAATCCACGCACACATCAACAACATGTGAACCTTCTTTAACCTGTTCGCGCCCGATGGCTGTCAGCATATCCCAGTCCGCGGCCAGCAGGCAATCACGGAATTTCTTGGAACCGTTGGTATTGGTGCGCTCGCCGATGATGAGAATGGAATTATCCTGCCGGGCGTCCACCGCATTATACAATGATGAAACCGTGGCATGGGCGGCGTCGATTTTGCGGCCAAAGGCGCTGCGGCGCGCGGGCTTTATATTGGCCACCGCGTCGGCGACGGCGCGGATATGTTCCGGCGTGGTGCCGCAGCATCCACCGACAATATTAACTCCGAACTGCTGCACAAACTCTACATGGGCTTTGGCGAGTTCTGCGGCACCGAGAGGAAAATGTGTCCGGCCTTCATGCAGCACGGGCAACCCCGCGTTGGGCTGCACGGAGAGATACCGTGTGCAAGTTTGACTCAAGGCTTCTACATGCGGGCGCATGAGCTCCGGCCCGGTGGCACAGTTCATGCCAATAACATCCACCGGCAGGGCTTCCAGGGTGGTAATCACCGCGTTCATTTCCGTGCCCAGCAACATCGTGCCGACAGTTTCCATGGTCACCTGCACCATGATCGGCACGCGAAGGCCCATTTCCTTCATCGCATCCACCGCGGCAATCACTGCGACCTTCGCCTGCAGCAGGTCAAAGCACGTCTCAATGAGAATCGCATCGACGCCACCATCCAGCAGGCCCCGAACCTGTTCAACGTAAGAATCGTGCATGATGTCAAACGTGGTGTTGCCCAGCGTGATGGCTTTGGTGCCCGGGCCGATTGATCCGGCGACAAAACGCGGGCGATCCGGCGTGGCGAATTTATCGGCGGCATTGCGGGCGAGTCTGGCCGCCTTGCGATTAATTTCCCGGCACTGATCCTGTAAGCCAAATTCCGCCAGAACGATTTTGCTGGCTCCAAACGTATCCGTCTCAACCGTATCCGATCCGGCGGCATAATAAGATTCATGGATGTTCTGGATGACATCCGGGCGCGAAAGCACCAGCACTTCGGGGCAGTTTTCCAGATTGTTAAAATCCGCCAGTGTCAAATTGGCGGCAAATATCTGCGTGCCTAATCCGCCGTCAAACACCATCACGCGGTGCTTTAACACGTCCAGAAACGGGTGACTTTCCATCGGCCCGGCGGCACCTTGTTTTAGCTCTGATGTATTGTGGTTTTCTATTTTCTTACTCATGTTTCATTACTCATAACACTTTCGCCGTCGGCACGGCGTAATGCGGCGGCATTATGGCGCGCTGCGAGACCCGCTAACATTATCGTCGGTGCCCCGATCGTGTTTTACTCCCGCTTCCCGCGGCATATTGCCGGGGAGGCCTGCGGCCGGCGGAGGCAGTGGGGCGCGGAGCGGCTTTTTCCGACGGCTGCTTTTCCAGACGTTTGCGTTCCTTTTCCATTTCCTTGCGTTCAAACCATTTTTGTGTGGCCTGACGTTTCTGATCGTGATAATCCGGCGAACTGACTGTGCGCAGCCATTGCAATTCCTTCGGCGACAGTGGTCGGGATTCACCAGGATTCAAACCCGCCGCCGTGATTTTTTCCGCAATCGCTACGCGAAACATATCATTAACACGATATCCGAAGCGGGCCAGCACACGGCGAAATTCCCGGTTTTTTCCCTCGGCAATTTTAACTTCCAGAATCGTCTTGCCACGCTGCCGCGACAATACCCGCAGGGTAAAACCCTCCGCTCGTATAGCCCGGCCACCGTCTGGAGACCCCAGCCATATTCCTTTACGCACCCGTTCCACCGCTTCCGCGGTTAAACGGGCATCCACTGTGACAACGTATGTTTTTTCCACGCCATACCGGGGATGAGATATGGCATTGGCCAATTCCCCGTCATTGGTCATCAGCACCAGCCCCCGTGAATCCATATCCAGTCGGCCCACGGGAAAAAGGCGGGCTGTTACACCGGGCAGCAGTTCGTGCACGGTTTTCCGATCCGCCGGATCGTTGCGTGTTACCAACACACCCTTGGGTTTATACAGCAGCAGATACACCGGTTTTTCCGGTTGCAGGGCTTCAACGATATCATCACCCACCGTTATAGTGTCTTTTTCCGGATCGATCAGTACCGGCAATTTCGTGGGCACCTGCCCATTGACCCGCACTTGTCCCTCCAAAATCAACTGCTCGCACTTGCGTCGAGCGGCAACACCGCAATCAGCCATGAATTTTTGTAAGCGTACTTTCATTGAATCTTCCAATCATACATTTTCCACAGCGATGCGATTAATCCGATAAATCGTCTTCCCGGCCACTGCCGCATTATATAGCCCCAGGCTTGCCTGGGGTAAAGTGCGATCCCGCCTAGAGGCAAGTTCCACGCCGAAGAACATCCCAATCACGGCAGCCTGATCCGCAATAATGTACATTCGCTGACCACGCGCAGACGAATCTGTCGGGCGGTCGCGGGAATTAAAATGGTTTCTCCCGGCGCAAACGCCAGCGGCATGGCATCAAGTATTTCCAGCACACCCTGCCCGGAAAGACACATCCAGACTTCCGGCTTCTCATTAAGCCACTCCGGCGGAAAGGTCTGGCTTCCCTCCGGCACGGTCAGGCGATGTATGGAAAAATAATCGCACGAAACCAGTTCGTTAACAACCGCATCATCGACAGGATAATTACGTCTTTGCGTCGGCGTTGGGGCCGATGGGACGAAATGAATAACTTCCAATGCCTCTTGAATGTGCAAGGCCCGGGATTTGCCATCCGGCCCCAGACGATTCCAGTCAAAAACCCGGAAGGTCGTGTCGCTGGGGGTCTGTACTTCCGCCACCAATACGCCCGCTCCCAACGCATGAACCGTGCCGGATTCAAGAAAATGGCAATCACCCGCCTGCACCGGCACCGCCTGCAGCAGTCGGTCTACCGTTCCGGCCTGCAAGGCCGCCGCGAACATGTCGCGTGTGACGCCGGGCTTAACGCCCTTATATATTTTGGCGCCTGGCGCGGCTTCAATCACATACCAGGCCTCGGTTTTCAAATGTGCTCCCGGATGCGCTGTCGCATAGGCTTTGTTGGGATGTACCTGCACGGATAAATCTGCCGCCGCATCCAGAAATTTTATCAGCAGCGGAAAGTGGCTGTTAACCCCGGCGGTGCGGCCCATGATTTCCGGGCCATATTTTGTAATGGCTTCATGCAGTGATTGCTTCGCCAGCGACCCGTTAATAATTCGGCTTGATAAGCTGCCATCCTCCGCAGCTCCCGCGGAATCGATTTTCACCGAGCCGGCGGGCAGATCGGCTAATTCCCACGCTTCGCCAATGCGCGCTTTGTGCATATCGCGTGGCACGGGCCGACCAAGATGCTGGCGGATTTTCTGACCACCCCAGATACGTTCCTGAAATACGGGGGAAAATTTTAGCGGATAAACATTCACGCGATACAATCCTTCATCAATCTCTTAGGTCGCTCGGGCTTCTTCGCCGCAGACTTCATCATAGCGCCCTATTTGGGACTTGCTCAAGCCAAAGCTGTTCCCAATCCGAGCCTTTGCCATCATTATCGGCCAAACCGGGGCGGAACTTTGATCCGACTGGCGCGCATTGTGCCTTATCGCTTCGGGTGCTGACCCTTCCCGGCGCCGTAGCGGTGTAATCTTACTAGAACACCGGATGATTAATCTCCCGGCACGCCGGGATTGATCTTATGCCGCGGACCCACCACCGGGTTATCACCACGGTGCTCGATCACGCGGCGCTTGCCAATCGCCGTGCAAGTAATTATCATTCTATCCGGATGAACGGATCATTGCCAGTCAGCGCCCCCGCCAACTCCGCCGAACTCCCTACGGTTCGGCGATGGGTTGAGACATTGCGCACATTAGCCGATCCGATGCGCTGCCGCATTATCCGCCTTTTGGAGCACGCCGCCGGGCCGGGATTGCGCGTGGGTGAATTGGCCGAAGCCTTGAAGCTGCCGCAATCCACCGTCAGTCGCCACATCAAAAATCTGGTGGAAGCCGGTGCTGTTGATGGTCGCCGCGATGGCACTTCCATGTTCTATCGTCTGGCCCCCTTGGCCGGGCCATCGGCCATTCGGCAGTTGCGGAGCTTGGCCAGAGACTATCTGGCGCACGATGAGCAGGTGCAAGCCGATGAAGAACGATTGCTGCGGGTTCTCCAACAGCGCCAGCGGCAGAACCCCGATTTTTTTAATGCCAGCGCGCCGCAATGGGATACCATCCGCACACAGTGGTTCGGAGAAAGTTTTCATCTGGAAGCCATGCTCGCAGCGCTGGACCCCGATTGGATTGTCGGTGATTTGGGAGCCGGAACCGGTACCATGGCCGCGCTGCTGGCGCCACATGTCCGACAGGTAATCGCTGTGGAACCATCCCCCGCGATGTTGCGTGCCGCTAAAAGTCGCATCAAAACCCTTGAGATGCAAAATGTAACGCTTGTGTCGGGCCGGCTTGAATCACTGCCGTCGGAGGTTCAGGCGCTTGATATGGCCTTGGTGAGTTTGGTACTGCATCATGTAGAGGATATCCGCGGCGCATTGGGTGATATTTTCCGGGTGCTTAAGCCCGGCGGATTTCTTCTGATTGTGGATTTAATGCCGCATGAAGTACAAATGTTTAAAGAGAAAATGGGCCATCGATGGATGGGCTTTGCGCCGGGACAGATGATGGAAATGTTATCGCAAGCCGGTTTTATCAATATTCGCCGGCACACGCTGGCAGCACGTAAAACACGGTCGCGGCAGGATCGTACCGCCGTACCGGATTTGTTTGTAATGCGGGCAAGTCGCCCGCTGGATGTATCAGGGCTTTAACTATTGCCCGTATTTTTTAGGAGTTTCTTCATGACGGTAAAACACGATGTCAAAGATTTGTCGCTCGCGGCAGAAGGCAGAAAACGCATTGAATGGGCCGACAAAGATATGCCTGTTTTGGCCATGGTGCGCGAACGCTTTGCCAAGGAAAAGCCCCTCGCCGGGTATCGCATGGCCGCGTGCCTGCACGTAACCACTGAAACCGCCAATCTCGCCCGCACTCTCCAGGCCGGCGGTGCCAAATTGGCTCTCTGTGCCAGCAACCCCTTGTCCACACAGGATGATAATGCGGCTTCTTTGGTAAAAGATTTCGGCATCTCGGTGTATGCCATTAAGGGTGAAGATCGGGAAACATACTATCGGCACATGAATATTGCCTTGGATATCAAGCCCAATATCACCATGGACGATGGTGCTGATCTGGTTAGCTTGCTGCATTCCTCACGCAAGGAACTCGCTGACGGGGTGGTAGCTTCCATGGAAGAGACCACCACCGGGGTGATTCGCCTGCGGGCAATGGAAAAAGACGGCATTCTGAAATTCCCCGTGGTGGCGGTAAATGACGCCCAATGTAAACACTTTTTTGATAACCGCTATGGTACTGGTCAATCCACCATTGACGGTGTCATTCGCGCTACCGATCATCTCGTTGCGGGCAAAAAAGTAGTGGTCTGCGGTTACGGCTGGTGCGGCAAGGGCGTAGCCTCCCGCGTGCGCGGCTTGGGTGCCAGCACCATTGTCACCGAAATTGACCCCATCCGCGCCATTGAAGCCACCATGGACGGATTCTGGGTTATGCCCATGAGCGAAGCGGCCAAAGTCGGCGATCTGTTTATCACCGTCACCGGCAATATCGCGGTGATCCGCATGGAACACTTCCGTCAAATGAAGGATAACGCTGTGGTCTGCAATTCGGGCCACTTTAATGTCGAGCTGGATTTGGAAGCTCTGGAAAAAGAAGCCAAAAAAGTCCGCCGTGGCGTGCGTGAATTTGTCGATGAATACACGCTGAAAAATGGCAAGCGCATTTTAGTGCTCGGTGAAGGCCGCCTGATTAACCTCGCCGCCGCCCATGGCCACCCGGCCTCTGTAATGGATATGAGCTTTGCGGTGCAGGCTCTGGCGACGGAATGGTCCATTAAGAACCGCTCCAAGCTCACCAACAAAGTCCACGAAGTACCCAAGAGCGTCGATGAATGGGTGGCAGCATTGAAGCTCCAATCCATGGGCATTAATATCGATAAACTCACGACGTTGCAGAAAAAGTATCTCTCCAGCCATGACATGGGCACCTGATTGCCGCAGGTATCCCAGTCTGAAAATTCACAAAGTCTCACACCGAGCACCGCACCACAAATGCGGTGCTCTTTTTATGCGCCCAGTAACCACCGCTCCATCGTCCGTCGTCCGTTCAGAGCAACAGTTCGGTTATCAATCTGGCCGTGTCCATGCAACGCGCCGGGGTTACGCCACGACGAATGGTAGTACTCATAATTGAGGTTGCCACCTGCAGTAATGACGAATTTGTATTGCATCCGGCTTGCCAGATGTATATCTACATGGAGATAACTACTTCTCGATGCCGCGCCAAGGATCGCCAGGTAGGTGGCCAATCAACGTAGCGCGAACCTTGCGCAACGCTTCTGCCGGGTCATACCGAACTGCTGCACTCAGCAGCGGCGTGATATCATTCATAAAGGCTGGGTTGACTTCCTTGTCGTGCAGATTCCGTTCAAACTCGGCGCGGGAGACACTATGACCCGCATGTTCCATGTACCGCAGAAAACACATAATCGCTTGGTCTGAATTGATGAGCTTTCGCTCCAGACAAAGCCATAGATCGAACAGATCTCGGCCCTTGCGCCGTTGATACAATGCTCGCAACTTCGTGCCCATCAGTTCGTCGAGGTGATAAGTGTTGATCTGGACTTGGGCCGTAAACCACGGATTGGCAACCGCCATCGGCCTTGGCTGCAGGCCCAATACCGAGAAGTGTTCACGAGTATTGACCTCGATCTTGAGTCGCAGCGGCCGCACCGGCGGAATTTCAGACTCGAATCGATACGTCAATGAGACACCGCCGCGGGTAAGGGTACGCGTCGGCTTTCCGAGCCATGGATCGAGCCTGGCTCGAATGCCATCAATTAATGCCCCCGCCGGCCCGGATTTGGTCTGTACCAGGTCGATGTCCTCAGAGTAGCGAACTCCTGGCCGTATAAATAGCTTATTTAAGGCCGTACCACCGCGCAGGGCCATTTGCGGGGATAGTTCGGGAGAGGCGAATAGTTCTACAGCGGCACGCGACAGCACGAGATCCTGCTCCACCTGTGCATCGTCCGGCCAAGGCGCAATGGTCCGCCATGCGGTAATGTTGGCCTGCGGAATCATGTCTCGATCTCCACTGGAGCATTAACCAACAGGTGCCAGCGCCGACTTTCGCGGGCACCCGCAATTGGTTGGTCGGGCCTCAGCGGTTGGTACCGCTCTATTCGTCGCCTGATCCAATGGTGAACTGCCTTCGCTAAGTTGCGCTGCCGCGCCAACTCGAGGATGTACCCTAAACGCTGGGCGTTGGGGATGTCATCGATGACTGCCAATGCCGTGACCAGACGTTTGGGTTTCAGCGAGGAAGCCAGTTCGGCTATCACGGCAGCTACGTGATCCAGATGCCCGGCGGCTTTGGCGAACCGCACAAGGTCTACGACCGTCGTTTCAGGGGTCGCAACACGCATCATTCCCGTGGACGTTTTTATGTCCATTACTGCCGCCCGGATGATATATTTGCTGGCGTAGAACGCAATCCGAATCTGGCCGGCCCCGACCGACCGCACCGATCGGTCCGTCAATACCTGAAACACCTGTGGCTGCTGGTGCGATGCGCCGTGTAGCGCGGCGGCACTAAGCAGGCCGACATAATATGGATATTTCATTGCCGACATAAGGTCATGAATGAACCAGGAAACTGGCGGAGATCCTGCCGCACGATATTCCAGCGGAACGATTACATAAAAGTATTCCTTCGGATGAACAAGTCGACCGCGCTTGACCGCCCGCTGAAGCGCCTTGCCGACGGCCCCGGCCGATAGCCCGCTCTGAGCAAGAGCTTCAGTGCGCGAGAAGGAATACCTGCCGCGTGTTTGCAGTGCGTCAATCCATGATTCCAGTGATACGGACGGCATGAATGTCCTCCAATATCGTTCTGCTTAAACAGCTAGCAAGTGTCTGTTTACGCAGAACAATATATCTGAATCCTCTGTCTGATGCAACAGGTAGAACCCGCCAGTGCTGAACTGCGTGATGTCACGACGCGCCCCCGAAACAGTCGCGGCGCTGGGAGCCTCAATCCCGCTCCGACCATCAAAAATGTTAGCTGGTGGATTTAATCCACCGGTTCTCCTATTTCCCACCACCCCGATCCGATCTCACAGCTTATGCCTTGATATTTCAATAACGACATTGGCGTCAAGCAAGAGTAATCTGAACTTCTTCACCGTTCGGCACGAGACCGCTTTCAACAGGCCTGAAGTCTATTCTCAATTAATAAAAACACTGACATCGACCGCAAACTTCTTGGCTAATATTTTGGCATATTTCAGGCCGATATTCCGCCGCTGACGCAATATTTTAGACCCCAGCGTCCGCTCCCCCAACAGCCTGCCGATATCATCGGCAGACATTTCATGCTCTTCCATCAAGAACTTCAGTGCCTCAACTGGAGACATGCCACGGGTTTCGATTGCGTAGTGCTCATTCTCGTAAGCGTCTACCAAAGTCGAAAGTGTGTCAAGATACAATTCCTGCTCATCGGTAAGCTCGTGGCCGACCAGCGCATCGATGATCTCCACCGTGTTCTCGTAATCGACCTTGTCATGAATTGCCTTTGGCATGAAATTCATGACCAAACTCTGGTAGTCCTTCGGCATGTCCGCAAAGACTAATGTGGTTGTAGTGTTCATAACTGCGCCTCCCATAGATCTTTATCATATTCGGTATGCGTCACGAAAAAAAAACAAATAAATCTTGCCTTCGACCATTTTGTTTATATTGTTTCGATCTTTCACTGTCTTCTCATAACGAACGGCCGTGATTAAACGGTAGTCGCCTCTAAGCTCGACTTTTGCCGCTTTTCACCGTTAATTCGTCGGCCGATGGGAATGTCTTTCGCATTTCGACAAAGCTCGTCCAATGAGCCTTCCTGACGATGTCGTACCATTTTAACAGAGGTTTTTTTTCCCTGCTGATGCAATTTGAAGAAATCGTTGAACTTATTGTTCTTGATTACACGCGTGAGGACGTTATTGTCTACACTAGCCGAAAAGTCAAGCATGTTTGGCTCATATTACCATTTTAAGTAGCCCAAGACGGGGCTATGGCCAGTTGGAGGGAAGACAGAAAGTTGCTGGCCGTTTTCTCATAACGTATGCTTCTCTACCGAATAAACCGATCGCCACAATGGCCCAGGAGTTTTGCATGGCCCAGGCACGATTACCCGAAATTATTGAGATGCTCCGTTCCAGCGATAAGGGAGTGCGGAAGCAAGCCGCAATACGGCTTAAAGCACTCGCGGAAAATGGCTTGACCGCAGGCGAATGTCGGTTGGCATTCGAGGCAGCCACGGAAGATTGGGGACACCTCGAAAAAATAGATATGTCGCGCGTGCTGGTGGTTGCCGCAATCTTAAGCCCACAGCTCCCAAGTCCGACGATCATCGCCGAATTTGCACCCCGAATCAGTGCGGCGGCCCTTTATGACGGCATCGAGTTTCTTGCTTGCCAGCACAGCGCCACATCTGCTGCCGCGTATCTCTGCATCGTCGAACAACATCTTTCTTTGGCGTTGGAAGCCGACGTGCCTGTCGCGGGATTTGCTGCTGCCGCACAGGCCGTTGAAGTGCTCTTCCCGCGGCTCCTCAACTACACGCAATATCCTCAGCTTAAGCGCCGCATCCATGAACTTGCCCTCGCGGCTTGCGAGAAGGGAACATTCCCTCAGACCGCCCTCACACAGCTCGCCCGCTCGGCCCTCGAAACAATCCGCCCCCTCCGGGAGCGCATGCGCCCTATGGAGCGGCCGGGTGATGACGATTGGATTTGGGTTGAAGAGTATTCCGAATATCGCTGGCAGGCAGCGCTTCTATTAGATTTGATGGGTTATCTGCCAGGCGCTGAAATTGTTGCGGAGCTACAGGCTGCGCTGGAGAGCGCCGATCCGCAGGTGAAATACTTTGGCGTCGTGGGTCTGCTTCGGCAGGGTCAGAATGTCCCCGCCACCGCACTTGAGTCCGTTGCGGCCAGCGCGGAAATGCGGAATTGGCTCCATTTCGCACTGACTTCACTTGGCCGAGCCGAACTATTTCCTCCGCGCTTTGCCACACATGAAGCGTTTGCCCAGTCCAACATGGTTTCCTGGCTAACGTTCCCTACAGAACTGGCGCGGACGCCACAAGAAATTGAACTCATGGCGACTTTTCCCGGCCCCACCGACGATCAGCGTTATTACCTGTTCCGGTTTCGCGCTCATGAGCACGACGAGTGGATGGCGGGCTTATCCGGGCCTTTCAGCATCAGGTCAATACCTGCCCCTGAGGAAGGCAAAGCAACCTGGAGCAGCTTTACCGCGTGGGATACGAATACTCCGCGTGAGCACTTTGAGCAGCTCACTAAAATCAGGGAGCACTCCAAGCAAGCGTAGTACTTGGCGGAGCACTCCCGCCTCCGCCGAAAACTCCAAACTTAACAAATACCAAATGCGAAATACGGCCACCGCCTGAAAATAAAAAGTAGACCGCACTTGGCTTTACCGGTAGCATGTAATCGGCGGTAAGCTGTGCGCCGTGACCTGTGTGGTAGGAGCTGAAATGTTGGATTCGGAACTGCTTGAAATTCTGGTTTGCCCGTTGACCAGAAGCCGCCTGCGCCAGGAAGGTGACTATCTCGTTGGCGAGGTCGGTGGCCTGCGTTATCCCATTCGCGACGGCATTCCGGTGCTGCTGATCGATCAGGCGGAATTGCCGCCCGGCATTACCTCGCTGGAAGAATTCCGCCAGAAGTTCGCCGCCCAGATACCGGGGTGATCCTCGCTTAAACGGAGCGTTCGCAGATTGATGAATGCAACGACAGTTTATGTACTTATAGTGGTCTTTCTGGCAACGCTGATCCGCTCGATATTGGGTTTCGGCGAGGCTCTGATTGCAGTGCCGCTGTTGGCCTTGCGCATACCAGTCAATACCGCGGCACCATTAGCGGTACTGTTGTCGGTGGTTGTGGCGGGCATGGTGGTGGCCCAGGACTGGCGGAAAATTCACATCCGAAGCGCCGCATGGCTTGTCGTTGCCTCCTTCATTGGCATTCCTTTTGGCCTGCTGCTGATTCTGGATGCGGATGATCGCATCGTAAAAGTAATCCTCGGTATTGTCATTGCGTGCTTCGCTACTTGCTTTCTCGCGGTTAAACCGCAATTCCATCTGAAGGCGGATAACCGCGCATGGTTGATCGGTGCGGGTTTTCTTGCCGGGGTTCTCGGGGGTGCCTACGGAATGAATGGGCCTCCACTTGTGGTATACGGCACGATGCGACGTTGGTCGCCGCAACATTTTCGCGCCACCCTCCAAGGATATTTCCTGCCGGTAAGCCTGTCGATTCTGGTTGGCTATGCGGCCCTGGGAATGTGGACTTCCGCAATAACGCGGTACTTTCTAATCGCACTGCCGGGGGCTTTGGCGGCAATTGTCATTGGGCGCTTCCTGAACAGCCGATTGCATGGGGATGGATTTTATCAGTATGTCTACGCCGGGCTGATTATAATAGGCGGTGTTTTAATATTACAGAATGTTTGAAGGACTATCGTGTTTGTCTCGCCGCCAATTCGTTTGCGGCCAGTGCGTGACCTCGCTGAATCTCAGCCGGCGTCATTTGGCTCTGCAAAACGGATATCCAATGATGGGCTTTATTGCGTAATGGCCGGCCTGGCGGAGCCTCCGCACGAGCCAGTAGCCACCACTTCAATGCTCTGGAGAAATCTTTTGACGCTCCCAGGCCATCGGCATAGACAAAGCCAAGATTAAACTCCGCGATGGCACACTTTTCTTTTGCGGCGACGCGATACCAAAAGGCGACGAAAGTCCGCGTGTTCATTCCCTGACTCCAAATCCACCTGCCTGTTCTTCCGACGGTGCGATATCTGCGACATCCGCCATATCTTTCGGGCGGCCCGCAGTTCGCTTGTTTTGGATCAGCAGCTCGCGGCTGATAAAGCGTATCGGAAGATCGTCTACCATTGCTTCCACGCGGGTTGCCCAAGCCTGATCGAATTTTACGCCGTCTATGGCGGTCATCAGATCAATGCGATTGGGTGGGAATCCAAGCTGCAGCACCAGATCATCCTGACGCAAATCTTCCGCTTTGACATCCAGTTCTCCAAAACCAAAAGTCTTCAATACGTCAATAATTCTTGCGCTATTATCAATAGAACTTTCGACAAATACATCGATGTCGCCCGTGAACCGCGGTCGGCCGTGAAAAGCCACGGCGTATCCGCCCACGATGACGTATTTAACGTGGTCGGCGTTTAACAACGCGACAAACTCGCGCAAGTCTTTGGGAATTTTCATCGTCGCTCCGTTGCGCGTTGATCATGTCCAACAAAATTTCGACGCGTTGTTCCGGAGAAAGCGACCGGTAATAGGCCCGATCCGCGGCATCCGCGTCTTGATGCGAACTGAATTTACGCCCTGTCTTTTCCACGCATTTATTATACCACAATGGCGGCAGCAGTGGCCAGGATCAGCGTCCCCCAAAGAGTCGTAATTATCAATGTCCTGGCGATTCTGCTCATGCGTCACCTGTGATCCTGATCCGTTGATCATACCACAGCCGATACTTCACGCATTGAATGTTTCACGCAATTCTTATGTGACGACGGTTGCTGCGGCGGACGATCCGCAGGACGCGGGCTATTTGTTTCGGAAAAATTTCACGGCAACGGCATTTCCTTATGTGTTGGCTCGACGGGGGCTGGAATTTGAATAGTCAAACCACGGCGGAATTGCCATGACGTGCCCTTATGTGTAAAAGGATCAGGTGCGGATAGCGTATAGCCCGAGGCCGTGCGGGCATAGACAGGCGGTTTTCCAGTCAGGGGGTTAAGTGCAATGGTTTGCAGATATTTCGGGCAAAGTTTCGCCAGAGACTTCGGATAGCCGCCGCGTTCCAGATGATACGCAGTCAGGGCAAAGCCAATCCGGGTGAGCCGTCCAGCGGAAATATACCAATCCTTGACGCGCCGTAAGACTACCATGTCCTTCATATCCGAGGCTATAATTCGGTCCCACTCGCCTGATTGGCCGATGAGTGTGAATCTCCGCCTGCCATTGAGCTTGGCCGCGATCTGCTTGATATCCATGGCCATTTGCCTGCCTTTTCGTGAATAAATCGGGTGCCGAAAATAGCCTGCAAGATTGTTGTAGCCACTGTTGATTTGCCGAAGTGTTGCGTTCCAGTTGGTCAGACTGCCGGCAAATTCCAGCGTCACGCTCCGGGATTTGCGAAATTGCTCGTATCCGCCAATGCATAATTGAAGCCAGTTGAAGCGTCCTCCGATATCGACCGTTTGGAGCATCGACGGAAAATGGGCAACGTGAAGGAGGCGTTGCGTGTATTGCTCTGCCTCGCGGGCCGAAAGCCTTGGGTACTGCATCAGAATTCGATCTCCGTTCGTCGCATATTGGTCAATGTATCCCGCCGTAATAAACTCCATTGTGCTGAACTGTCGTTGCATTAACAATCGACTCAGGCGATGAATGGCCATCAGATCGGCCTCGCATCCGGCAACATCGGAATGGGCTAATCGGAGATTCGCGCGGGCCAGAAGTACTTTGGCCAGATTGTCCAACCGTGCCGATAAATCCGGGGAGCCAAAAAGCGGGAATTCCGGATTGCGCGGGTACAGCGGTTGGAAATAGCCAGGTAACTTCACGAGTTTGCCTATACGGTCAAGTGCTGTCTGATTGGATGCAATATATCGAAAAAGCAGTGGACACTCTGCGCGGTGCCACGGCCCGAGCCCGCCCTGGTCAAGCTCGGTCCATGCGAATGCTGTCGCCGTATCCGGGTCGTCCCACGCATATTTGCAATCCGGAAACAATTTCTCGGCATTCGCTTCAATCTGCAATTTGGGCGGGAGGTGTTCTCGGAAAAACTCGGCAATCGGCTCCAAAGGAGGTTCGCGGTCTTTGTATCGATTGGACCCCAGCAGTCTCATTTCCTTTTTCCAACCGAAACCCAACGCTTTGCCATTGGCCGACAGGATATCAAAGATCGGAATAAAAGCATTATTTTTTGGCTGCATGCCGCTGCCGCCGAGCTTATTGATAATCGCAACATAATCAGGCAATCCGTCGGCAAGCAACGGCTTTGTGATGAACGTCGTCTCATGACTGATAGTAATGCGCTGATGGTAGCGCGGCCAAAAATAAATGGCGGCGGCGGCAGCGAGAATCAGCGTTCCCCACAGAGTCGTAATTATCAATGTCCTGGCGATTCTGCTCATGCGTCACCTGTGATCCTGATCCTTTGATTATACCACACCTGATACTTCACGCATTGAATTTTCCGCAGACAATTACGAATGCCGATCGTATCGCCAACGCGTGGAACGGCGGCTGCTTTACATCCGATTCAACGGTGTTGCCAAGAGCGCGCCGAGCTACAAGGGCTAATGCTTCAGTGCCCCTGAGCATTCTGGGCACAACAGCATGTTCACTTTTAGTGCAACTTTCGAAAGCGTCTTTTTTACCGCCCGTTTTGATGTCTGCGGCATCGAATAAAACCAGTATATCCGCCATCTTTACGCCTGTTGATATGCCCGTCCAAGCGTTGTAAACTTCATTGGTCTGAATTTACTCGGTGCGCCGGGTATTAGGGGTTCTTATCATGGCGACGGTTATTATCGGGCCATTTTCTCTTGAAAGAGTGGTGAATGCGGTGGAAAAAGTTCGTCAACGCTTACTAAAGGCCGCCGGGGCCTTGCGAAGTTCCAATATTCCTTACGCTGTCGTCGGTGGCAACGCGGTGGCTTTGTGGGTTTCGCGTGTGGACGAATCTGCGGTACGAAACACGCAGGATGTTGATCTTTTAGTTCGCCGGACTGATTTTACGGCGGTAAAAATGGCGCTGGAATCCGCCGGTTTTGTTTACCGGCATACTGCGGGACTGGATGTTTTTCTCGATAACCCCAGCGCCACACCGCGTGAGGCGGTGCATCTTGTATTTGCAAATGAAAAGGTGCGACCACAGGAACCCTTGAAAAACCCGGATGTCACTGAATCTGAAGAATACCCTGGCGGGCCGGGCTTGCGCGTTATCTCGCTGGCGGCATTGGTGCAGATCAAACTGACCGCATTTCGTGACAAGGACCGAATGCACCTGCGCGATCTTATCGAAGTCGGTTTGATAAACGCCGATTGGCCGGCGCGGCTTGCTCCGGAGCTAGGTCAGCGGCTACGCGAACTGCTCAATACGCCGGAAGGATGACTTTGCACAATTGCTCCTGTGGCAAAGCGCACATCTGCGGATACCGGCAAGAGTCGCTGGGGGGGAAGAACTTGTCCGATTCTAACGTCGATTATTTTATTTCTTATCCGCGTCACGCAATTCTTTATAGATTTTCTGGCATAATTTTCGATCACGCCAGCGCTGGAACCTGATTCTTAATGGCACATAACCCGTGTAAGGGCCGGAAGGTTTTGCGTCCCGTTCGGCCTTGCGACTCGCGGTGCGGTTTCGGCGGTCTTCATCTTCCAGAAGTGCCCATGGCAGCCAATTGTTGTTTCCGAATCCGAACAAGCAATGCACTCTTTTTTAAATCCGTTCACAGCCCTTATTTGCCGGGCGTAAACTTCACCAGCACGGTGGTTGCTTTATTAGTTTTGCGTTTAACCAGCCCAACGCCCAAAGCGTAATACTGGATTTCCCGGCTTTGAACATGCAGAGGGATTCTTTGGCCCGCAACCGCCTCGATGCCGGTGAAAATCAGGTCGGATCGCACCACGAAACACTTAAAACTCCCGGCAGGAACCCGAATTTTTTTCATGGAGGTAATGGTGTTGTCAACGGTCATTTTGCCGGTCTGCGTAAAGGTCATCGGGCCTGCGGAACCGGTGGTGCGCATGGAATACCAGAAGTTCCATTGGTATCCGCGCTTCCACGATGCCGTGCGCGGCAACACTACGCCGCCAGAGCCGGTCACATGGGTTTTGAAGTTTTCCTTCATGGGCAGCAAGCCCCCGAGCGCTTTAAAATTGGGGGTGGTCCAGCCCTGGGTATTTTTAATCCAGCGCAGTTTATAGGTAAGAGCACCACCTTGATAAAACAAAGTAAACGAATGATGTGACGATCGAGTGATTTTCTCCAGGTATTGCGAGCCATTGGATACCTTATAGCGCCATTGGCTACCCACTGCGGACGGAAATATAACTCCTGCCGCTTGCAGGTTAGAGCTGACTGCCCCCAACGCCAATAATCCCGCAATCACAACGTTGTTTTTCAATCCGAAAATCATCCATTCTCCTTTACATCATCGGCAAAGAGTAAGTCTCTAAGATACCAGCCTTACGATACCATAAACGACGCCAAGCTAAAATATGCCATATTGCTGCCGGCACCAGGCGATTGCCCGGCAAGAGTTCGTACAGTGTGGCCGCAACGCCATCGATTTTGTAATTTTAATCAAAACCCGCGCGGGGAATGTTTCCGGCCCAATAAAACAATAATTCGGTAGATTGCCTGTCGTGTGTATTGACGGAAGAAAAGCGCAGCATTACTATCTTGGTCAGACTTTGTGCAATCTTTCACAGTCTTTTTAAAAGATGGTGGAAGGGTTGGATGGACAAGGCCAAATACGCAACACCCGAACTTCCCTGATTTTCAGGGGTTGTTGCGGATTGTTGCCCAAACAGGAATGCGACGCGAACCATGAGTGAAAAACCGTTCTTCGTCTTCCCGAAGTGGTCGAACACCGCGGTCTTGGTGACTTTGGCGGTCGGCGCGATACTTCCTATTTATATCATTGCCATTGTCTGGTTTGGCTGGAGCGCCCGGACATTAAATGTCGGCTACCAACCCATTCAACCCGTGCCATTCAGCCATGCTTTCCACGCCGGCAAGCTTGGCATTAACTGCCAATACTGCCACACCGATGTGAAACGGGCTGCGTTTGCCGCCATTCCACCTACGCAAACCTGCATGAACTGTCACACTCAAATTGCCGCGAATAGCGCCAAGCTTCAATGGCTTCGCAATAGTTACGGTACCGGAAACCCGAAAATGGCGGGTATGCCGATTCCCTGGAAGCAGGTCAACGAACTGCCTGATTATGTCTATTTCAACCACGCGGCCCATGTCAATGCGGGTATCAGTTGTTTGGTGTGTCACGGTCAGGTGAACCACATGGAACGGGTATATCAGGCCAAGCCCCTGAGCATGGATTGGTGCCTGTCATGCCATGAAAATCCCGGCCCGAACCTGCGGCCCCGCAATGAAGTGACGAATTTAAACTGGACCGGAAAAAACAAGGTAAAACTGGCCGGCGACCTTGGCTTGACAGTGGCCACGCTTCCCAAAAATCTGGGCCAGTACCTTATGAAGCGTTACCATATTCCCAGCACGAAGCTTTTGACGGATTGTGAGACATGCCACCACTGAAAACAGATAATTTGAGCGGTAAGGAATACTGGCGCAGCTTAAATGAGCTGGCCGATACGCCGGAATTCCGTGAATTTGTGGATCGTGAATTCACCAATAACGCTTCGGAATTCATGAATTCCAATCGCCGGCGCTTCCTGAAAATTATGGGGGCCTCCTTTGCGTTAGCCGGACTGGCCGGTTGCCGCTGGCCCATGGAAACATTAGCCCCCTATGCCCACCGCCCCGCCAACCGTGATCCCGGTACACCCGTGCAGTACACCACCGCCATGGAGCTTGGCGGCGTCGCCCAGGGTATGCTGGTCACCAGTGTGGATGGTCGTCCCATAAAGGTTGATGGCAATCCCAAACACATATTAAACCGCGGCGGCAGCGATGCCTATGGCCAAGCCAGTGTGTTGAATGTCTATGACCCCGATCGCAGCCGCTCGGTTTTACAGCGTGATGCTCAGGGCAAGGCGGTTGATTCCAATTGGGCAACCTTTGAAGCCTTCTGGAAGGAACATTTAGCCAATTTTAAAACAACGAATGGCAAAGGCCTGGCGGTGCTTTCCGGCACGTCATCTTCGCCAAGCCTGGCTGATATGCGGCAACGGTTGGCCAAAGCGTTGCCTGATTCACAATGGTTTGAATATGAGCCAATATCTGATGACGCCGGTCGTGAAGGCCTGCGTATGGTATTCGGGCAGCCCGCGCGGGCGGTAGCCGATCTTTCCGCCGCACAAGTGATTGTCTCCTTTGATCAGGATTTTTTCGTCGGTGATCCGCTGGCGGTAAAACTCGGACGTGATTTTGCCAAAGGGCGGCAACTAACTAACCCGGAAAATGGCCAAAGTGCCACATCCATGAATCGGCTTTATGTGGTTGAATCCACGTTCACTATGACCGGTTCGATGGCCGAAAACGCCCGGCATCGCATCCCTGTTCCCGCCAAAGATGTTCCCGCTGTGGCATGCCTGCTGGCGGCTGAACTTAAAAAACAGGGCCTGGTGCTTGGCGTTGAAATTCCAACGCCGGGAAATGTGAATATCGGCACCGGTAGTCAAACGCTGGAAGTCATGGCCGCTGATCTGCTGGCCAACAAGGGGCGCTCAATACTCGTAGCGGGTGCCAATCAACCGCCTGAATTGCATGCTCTAATCGCTGCAATCAATGACGCTTTAGGCAATACAGGCCGCACGGTTACCTATTACCCGGTAATGAATCCCAATCGTCCCACACACTTGGCATCTATACAGGCCTTGGCGGCCGCGATTAAGAAAAAAGAAATCTCCGCCCTGTTGATTCTGGGTGGCAATCCCGTGTATACCGCTCCGGCGGATATTGATTTTGCGAAACTTCTAAGCAGTGTGCCTCTGACGGTGCACCTGGCCAATTATGTTGATGAAACGTCTGATCTTTGCACCTGGCATTTGCCGGAATGTCATTATCTGGAAAATTGGGGTGATGCCCGGACGTTTGATATGTCCGTGAGCATTGTTCAACCGCTGATTCAGCCGATTTTCGGCGGCCGCAGCGCCGTTGAAGTCATGGCGATTGCCATTCAGGATCCGTTACAAAAAGCGTATGACATTGTGCAGCGGACGCTGGCTATTAAATCCACCGATTGGCGTTGGAAAAAAGCTCTCTTTGACGGCTACGTTGAAAAAACCGCGTGGCAGCCGCTGCATTTGAGTATTTCCGCCGGGAATCTCAATGGTGCTCTGGCCACACTGATTGCCAAAAACGGCCATATGAAACTGGATCACAAAAACCTTGAAGTGGTGTTCCGCACTGATTCAAAGGTCTTTGACGGAAGATTCGCCAACAACGGTTGGCTCCAGGAACTACCTGATCCGATGACCCGCCTGACATGGGATAACGCCGCGCTGATTAATCCCAAAACTGGTGTGGCCATGGGCTTAAATCGACATAAGAGCCAGATAATCCGCCTGAAAGTTGGCGGACGCGAACTCGATATTGCCACATACATGATGCCGGGTCAACCGGAAAATTCTATTTCCATCGCGCTGGGCTATGGCCGAACGCACAGCGGCAACGTGGGCAACGGCGCGGGCTTTAATGCCGGTGCATTGCGTACCACCCATGCCATGAACATGCTTTCAGGCGTGACCATGGAAGTAACCCAAACGCCTTATGAGTTAGCCACGACGCAGGACCATTTTGTCATCAGCACCATTGGCGAACGTGCCATCGCCGCCCGCGTGCCGGATTTGATTCATCAGGGTACTTTTGCCGAATTCCAAAAAGATCCCGGCATGGGCCACAAGAAATCAACCGCCGTTTCCCTGTGGGATGAACATCATTATGACACCGGCTATCAATGGGGCATGGCGGTGGACTTGACCACCTGCGTGGGTTGCTCAAGCTGCGTGATTGCCTGTCAGGCGGAAAACAACATTCCCATCGTCGGTAAAGAGCAAGTGCTAAAAGGCCGGGAAATGCAATGGCTGCGCATTGACCGCTATTTCCGCGGCCCGGAATCGGAAAATCCGCAGGCGGTGCATGAGCCGATTTTGTGCATGCAGTGTGAAAACGCTCCGTGCGAAGCGGTCTGCCCGGTGGGGGCTACCAGCCACAGCGCTGATGGGCTGAATATGATGACCTACAACCGGTGCATTGGAACGCGCTATTGCGCCAACAACTGCCCCTATAAAGTTCGCCGCTTCAACTTCTTTGATTACAACAGCGGAACGCTCAATAATTTGTATACGCCCAATATTCTCCGACCGGAAATGAATCCGCTGCTTGCATTGCAGAAAAATCCGCAGGTTTCCATCCGCGTGCGGGGCGTTATGGAAAAATGCACCTATTGCGTGCAGCGTATTGAAACCGTGCGGGTGGTGGCGGAACGGCAAAATCGGCGAATTCGTGATGGGGAAATTACGCCGGCCTGTGCGCAGGCGTGCCCGACACAGGCCCTGGTATTCGGTGATATCCGTGATAAGACCAGTCGTGTGGCAAAACTTATGAAGCAGGATCGGATGTATGGCATTCTTAACAAGGAACTGTACACCAAACCGCGGACGCGCTATCTGCCCAAGGTTTGGAACCCCAATCCGGCTTTGCCGGAAGAACCGCTTTCGCCAAAAGGACTAATGTGACGGGGCGGCCGGAAATGGTTTTCGGCCAGCCCAGATTGATAGAGCTTTGTGATGATTTGGAAATGATTTCATGGCATCGGTGACAACAACCCAAGTTCCCGGCATGACCGGTGATTTCGACAATACGCAGGATGATGGCGTAAGCAAAGCGCCATTGGTGCTTGGCGAAGCGACATTCCACGAAGTCACGCGAAAAATTTGCCGCGTTGCTGAGGCCCCGCGCGCACCGATGGCCTGGTATGTGGCCTTTGCCATTTCCACCGCATTGGTCGGCGTGCTCGGTGCCATGATCACGTACGCGGTATTCACCGGCGTGGGCGTATGGGGCAACAATTCGCCGGTGTTCTGGGGCTTTCCCATTATTAACTTTGTGTTCTGGGTGGGCTTAGCGCACGCCGGAACATTTATTTCCGCTATTCTGCTGCTCTTTAGACAAAAATGGCGTACCGGCATCAACCGTTTTGCCGAAGCAACGACTGTATTTGCGGTAGTTTGCGCCGGCATATTTCCCGGTATTCACGTCGGTCGGCCATGGTTTGCTTACTGGATGGCTCCGGTTCCCAATGTGATGGGGGCATGGCCCAATTTCTACAGCCCGCTACTGTGGGATGCCATTGCCGTATTCACCTATACCAACGTCTCACTGCTGTTCTGGTACGTCGGTATGATCCCCGATTTGGCGACATTCCGGGATCGTTCCAAGACGCGCCTGCGGCACACCATTTACGGTATTCTGGCTATGGGCTGGCGCGGCTCGGCCAAACACTGGCAATTATATGAAAGGACAATTCTGATTCTTGCCGGACTGGCAACCGCTCTGGTTTTGGGGGTCAGTTCCACGGTCAGTACGGATTTTGCGGTCTCCCAGTTGCCTGGCTGGCATGAAACGATTTTCCCGCCATACTTTACCGTCGGGGCTATTTTCAGTGGATTCGCACTGGTTTTGGCGCTGGCTATCCCGGCGCGGGAATTGTTTGGTCTCAAAGATTTAATCACCAAGCGCCATTTGGACAATCTGGCGAAAATCACGCTGGTGATGGGATCCATTGTGACCTACATTTACATGATGGAATTTTTCATCGCGTATTACAGCGGTAATGGCTATGAACAGTTTGCGTATCTCACCCGGATCATGGGACCGTATTGGCGCATGGGTTGGTTGATTCTGTTCTGCAATTGCGTGGTGCCGCAGATTTTCTGGTTCAAGTTTGCCCGCACAACATGGTGGCTGGCCCTGCCGGCGGCCCTTTTATGCCTCGTTGGCATGTGGAGTGAGCGCTTCGTTATTATCATCACCGTGTTAAATCGTGATTTTCTGCCCAGTGCGTGGCATAATTATGCTCCGACATGGGTGGACTGGCTGACTTTTGCGGGCAGTATTGGATTGTTTTTTACGTTGTTCCTCTTGTTTTGCCGCTTTTTGCCCATGATTGCGATGTCTGAAGTGAAGAGTATTTTGCCACAGGCCGAAGGCCATGTGCACGATGACTCAGTTGTGGAAGCGGCAGGACATTAAGATTATCAGATAAGTTGTCTGATTATAGTGAGATGGTAGTTATGCATACCGCACAAAACATAGAGCCTGTAGCCGGCGAACCGAAGATGTACGGCCTGCTGGCCGAATTTCATGATGTGCAGACGTTGCTGGATGCAGCGGTGGCTCTGCGCAAAGCCGGCTACAAGAAATGGGATTGCTACACGCCATTTCCGGTTCATGGAATCGATAAGGCCATGGGATTGCGTCCGTCCATCCTGCCATGGATAGCGCTTGCTGGAGCCTTGGGTGGCGTATTTACTATTCTGGCCCTGGCTCCGTTGTGCAATGCATTTCTCTACCCCATGATCTTTTCCGGTAAGCCTTATTGGGGTATGCCGGGTCATATTCCCATGGCTTTTGCCTTGGGTATTTTGGGCGGTACTGTGTTCGTCGTTCACGGCTTGTTTGTGCTGGCGAGATTACCGCAGTTTTATCATCCGCTGTTCAGTACCGAACGCTTCCGACGTGTAACGGATGACGGAATGTTTATCGCCGTTGAAGCGACGGATCCATCTTATAGTCCATCGGCCACCACGCAATTGCTTAAAAAGCTTGGTGCCGCCGCGGTTGAAGAAGTCAGGGATTAATGCGATGAAAGCCAAAACAAGAAATTTTTATATCATTGGCGATCTGGTGCTCTTGGCCCTGATTCCATTTGGGATTATTGCCGTGCGCCGCTACTCGTATACCACCACGCCACGCTTCGCCATCATTCAGGATATGGATCGCATGCCGTACCTTAAGCCGCAGCGTCGAAGTCCGGTATTCGCGGATGACCGCGGCATGAGACCCCATATCGCCGGTACCATGGCGCAGCAGGACTTCACATTTATTAACATGGCCGAAGCGCGGGCTTATCCCGGGAACTGGAAAAGGGATCATGTCGCCATTCGCCACGGTGCGCAATACAACCGCATCATGCTCGGACAGAAGCTCGTCAATGGCCAGGGGCAATTCATAACGAAAATCCCCATTCCCGTGACGCGACGTCTGGTCTTACGCGGGCAACAAGAATTTGATATTTTCTGCACACCCTGCCACGGCTTTAATGGCATGGGCAACGGTACGGTCAACCAGTACGTCAATAAACTCCGAGCTGCTGGATCACCCGATGCAGGCTCTTGGGTTCAACCTTCGGACCTGACTGGACCGGGCGTCCAATTTATGCCCGATGGCGGAATTTACAATGTAATAACCAACGGCATTGCCGTCATGGCAGCATATAAGGATCAGGTGCCCGTTGTGGATCGTTGGGCCATTGTGGCGTATGTCCGGGCACTGCAGCTTTCCCAGAAAAAAGTTGCCGCGAACCGACTGCCAAAGTCCGTGCGAAGCAGGCTCAAGTAATTGGAGCGTGAAAAACGTGTCAAATAAAATCATACAACTCGGGCCAAAGGATCAGTTCTATCTCGATGAACTTGGTGCGCCCATCATCAGCGGTGGTCTGATTGCGGGTATTGTATCGCTGGTGGTGGCCGCCGCGCTCGGCGCCGCCATGCACGATGGCTGGCGGCAGTTCCTGTTCAGCTACCTGACCGCGTGGCTGCTGTTCTTTGTTATTTCGGCCAGTTCGTTGTTTTTTGTGCTCGGCCATCATCTGTTTCGCGCTTCCTGGAGCGTAGTGGTTCGTCGGCTGGCGGAGGCCATGAGTTGCAATTTTATTCCGCTGCTCGTGCTCACGATTCCGCTTTTGCTGGGTTTCCACAAGATTTTTATCTGGACGCACTATAATTACGTCCACTCTGATACGAATCTGATTAATAAGGCCAGCTATCTTAACGTACCATTTTTTATGATACGCAGCGTGATTTACTTCGCGTTTCTCATTGGGTTAAGCCTCTATTTCCGTAATATGTCCATTGCCCAGGATCAGGACGGCAGCGTCTCGCGCATGCTGCGACTGCAAAAACATGCGGCATGGGGATTCCTTGCGGTATTTTGGATCATGAACTTCGCCGGGGCCGATTATGTTATGTCTCTTCAGCCCAAATGGCTTAGCTACATGGCTCCGGGTTTTTTCTTCTCCGGCGTGGGAATGGCTGTTTATGCCGTGCTGCCTCTGGTGGCCATGTGGTTGCAGCGCCGGGGCAAACTCGCCAATTCCATCACGGTTGAACATTATCATGACCTGGGCAAATGGCTGTATGGTTGGGCCATGTTCTGGGCCTATATTGGCTTTGCCCAGTATATGCTCATCTGGTATGCCAATGTCCCGAAAGAAACCACCTTTTTCCTTCTGCGCACGGTCGGGCCATGGATGATTATCACCATCGCACTTTTGTTTGGACACTTTATTGTTCCATTCTTCGGTTTAATGTCGCGCCATGTCAAACGCCATAAAGGACTATTGGCCTTCTGGTGCGTGTGGCTGCTTTTCTTTGCCTATGTTGATCTTTTTTGGCAAGTTCAACCTCTTGTATGGGTCAACACCCATGCTGGATTGGCCGCCGTGGCTAATAACCATGATCCGTACAAACTGCTTGGTGCTGTGGAAAAAATTGTATGGAATCCACTGAAACCCATGTCCTTAGCACTTGATGCCCTGTGTCTGGTGGGCATTGGCGGGCTGTGGTTGGCGCACACGTTTTATCTTCTGCGGCGCAGTGCCTTAATGCCCATTCGCGATCCGAAACTCGCTGAAGGTTTAGCTTTGGAAAATATGTGAGGTTTTTATGAGTAATAATCCATACGATGACACGCACAATTCTCCGCCGGAGCACGTTGACCATCCGGTAAGGCCGGAAGTTGGTGCCCACACGCAGAAAGATGATGTGGATTCCCGTACGATTTTGCTGGCGGGATCCTTTCTGGCCCTGTTTGTCGTGGTATTGGTGCTCGCGGTTATCGCCTTCTTTCATCACTACCGCCACGTGCTGGAAGCTCAGAAAGAAGCCACGGTCAGCGCCTGGTCCGCAGCCATCCATAAACGGCAAATCGCATCGATTCAACCGCATTGGGTGGGGAACAATCACAAGCAAGCCACAGTCGGTATCGAACTTGCTGAGGATATGGTCGTAGCCCAATACACCCCGAATGCCAAGTCCGTGTTGCTGCCGCCCGCACCGGAAGCCGCCTCAACCGGGGCTGCCGCCCCCGCCGTTCCGCTGCACGTTCTGGGGGCCAAGTTATACGCCAGCCTCGGATGCATCGCTTGCCATACGGTGAACGGAAACCCGGGTGTCGGTCCAAGCTGGAAAAATCTCGCCGGTTACCCACAAAAACTTACCAACGGAAAAACTGTCATTGCGGATTATAAATTTCTACGCACCATGATCCTTCACCCCGGCACACTGCTGGTTGCGGGCGCGCCCGCCGGCGTGATGCCCGCTACCTATGGCCCTATGCTGTCGGGTAAAAAGCATCCGCATGAAACCAAGCTCAATGCGATCATCTGGTATATCAATACTCTTAGCAATCGCAGCAGCAAGGCCACACAACCGCCAGTGCCCGATAATCCGGCAAAGTGAGCGGTGATTGTGGGCAATGCAATTACAGCCGATTGCCCGTTTCTCCGATAAGCCGATGGCCGGCCGGCGGTTAAATTCCGGGATACGCTTTTCGTATCCGTGAAATCATGCAATCCGTGGTGATTGCTCGCATCGACCTGATGCGATTGCTATAATCGAATGATGTTTTGGATCACATAATTGCACCATGCAACGTGATCGACAGTATTGACTGTATGGAAGTTGCAGTCTGATTTAGAGAATGGTTTCTTCATGAACATGTTGCAAAGAGCGCAGGCAACAATTCATCAAACTGTGCGGCTTTTTGCCGCCAGCGGAATGGTGGCCATTGTGGCGTTGTTTGCTTCGCTCTGGTCGCACAACGCTTCCGCGAATGCCTTTGAAAGTTTGCAGACGGCCTCTCAGCAGTCGCGCGATGCCATTGATGCCGGGATTACACCTCATCCGGGTGCCAAGCTTCCCTTGGGCATTGAATTTGTTAATTCACACCATCAGCAGGTCCGCCTTAGTGATTATTTTCACAAAGGCCGACCAGTCATACTTGATTTTGTCTATTTCCGTTGTCCCGGCGTTTGTCCTTTTGTCGAAATCGGGCTGATGCATTCAATGGAAAAAATGTCCGCCACACTCGGTACGGATTATGATGTCATCACCATCAGTTTTGATCCGACTGATACACCGTCCGTGGCGGCGGATAAAAAGGCCGGCTACATTGCGGTGGCCTCGCCGAAGTTTAAGAAATTACTGGCCGCGCACTGGCACTTCCTTACGGGTAAAGAAGCCGCCTTAAAATCCATCACCAGCGCAGTCGGATTCCATTATGTATTTTACCCCGCTTCACATACCTACAATCACGCGGCTGCCATTTATATCTGCACCCCCGGGGGTCGCCTGGCGAACTATTTTTATGGCATTCATTACAATCCCGATGATTTGCGACTGGCCTTGGTGGCCGCTGGCAACCGCAAGATTACCAATGTGTTTGACCAGATTCTGCTGTTGTGTTGTCAGTTTGATCCATACACCGGAAAATACACCGCCATTGCGCGACGCGTTATGTTGCTTGGCGGCGTGGGTGTGGTGATCAGCTTGGGGGCATTTCTTGGCAGCATGGTCTGGTGGGAACGTAAACATCGTAAGAAGAATTTGAAAGACACTGGGAAGGTATAGAAGTTTATGGGCGTGACATTGATTTCACAAATGCTGGGACACATGGATTTGGGCCGTACCGTTGCAGCGCTTTGGCTGCCGCATGGCGATTCCACGTTCAGTCCGGGCGTGCAGTTTCTCTGGAACTTCTGGTACTGGATTTCTGTATTTTTCACCGTCCTGATCACCGGCTTGGTGGTCTATTTCTCTATTCGCTATCGCCACACCAAAGATCGCACCATTGCCGAGAATTCTCCTTCGCATAACAATTCACTGGAAATTACCTGGACGATCATTCCCTTTATCATTGTCATGGTTATCTTTGCCCTGGGTTTCAAAGATTATATGAACATGGATTCCCCGCCCGCCAACAGCTACAACATCCATGTCATTGCCCAGAAATGGAGCTGGACATTTGTTTATGAAAATGGAGCCATCAGCAACACGCTTTATTTGCCCGTTGACAAGCCCGTGAAACTGAACATGACGTCTAAAGATGTGCTGCACGGGTTTTGGATTCCCGATTTGTCCATTCAACGTGATGTCGTGCCAGGCCGTGTCATGACCACTTGGGTGGAAGCCACACATCCCGGCAAATATATCTTGCAGTGCGCTGAATATTGTGGCGATGGCCATTCCGAAATGCGGGCCAATGTCGTGGCTGAAGCATATCCGAAATTTCAACATCAAATTGTCGCCGCCGCCAATATCTTCGAGGAAAATGGCAAGCCGCTGCCCCTTTCAACCGTTGGTAAAAAACTTTACACCACACTTGGCTGCTTAGGCTGCCATTCCGTAGATGGATCCAAAGGTACCGGTCCATCCTGGAAAAATCTTGCCGGCTCCAAAGAAGTCCTTACCAATGGCAAGAAAGTGGCCGTGGATTATGCCTTCCTGAAAACGATGATCACGCATCCTGGCCGCGTGTTGATCAAAGGATTTCCCGCAGGCGTTATGCCCAGCTACGGCTCGCGCTTCACCGGGAAAAATGTCAAAAACCTTTATGCCATCGTCTGGTACATCAACAGCTTAAGTAAGTATTCCAATAAAGCCTCGCAGCCCCCCGTGCCCAATAACCCTGCTGGTGCTGAACCGGCCACCTCATCAAAGCCTGCCGCCGCCCCGGCAACGGTAACGCCCACTGCGGCAGTTAAGTCCGCATCCCCAGTCGCCAAAGTACCCACAGGCCCCAAGCCCGTGCCATTGCACGTTCTGGGGGCAAAGCTATACGCATCACTGGGATGTATCGGATGTCATACCGTTAATGGTCAGCCGGGTGTTGGCCCCACATGGAAGAATCTGGCTGGTTATCCGCAAAAACTCACCACGGGTAAAACCGTTATCGCCGATTACAAATTCCTTCGCACCATGATTCTGGATCCCGGCAAAATGGACGTTGTCGGTTCGCCGGCCGGGGTAATGCCCAACATGTACAAGTATCAGTTGTCCGGTAAAAAACATCCGCATGAGAATAAATTAAACGCGATTATCTGGTATATTAATACATTAAGTAACCGCAGCAGCAAGGCGACAGAGCCTCCTGTTCCGGATGTTCCGGCCGCCAAATAGGCCGCCTGAAATGAGTTTGAGTAACAATTTGTATCCCCGGTTGTTTGGATACTGGAGAAATGAAAATGACGACATTGACTGGAAGTAATTTTGGCGACACACCCGTTGTGCCCGCGAAGCCGGATAATTATCTCACTCATGGTAAAACCATCGGCTCGTGGCTCTTTACACTGGACCACAAGCGCATTGGTATTATGTACCTCATTACTGCATTGCTGGCTTTTTTCATCGGCGGTATGCTCGCCGAGGTGATTCGCACGCAATTGCTGGTGCCTCAGGGATTAATTTTTCACGGTACCGGATCGGTTGCGTCCAGCTATGCCGCGTACCGCTATTACAACCAGGTCTTCACGCTCCATGGCATTATCATGGTGTTTTTAGTGCTCATTCCAATTATCCCGGGTGCCTTGGGTAACTTTGCTCTGCCCTTGATGCTCGGAGCCAAAGATGTTGCTTTCCCTAAACTCAATTTAATCAGTTTCTACCTTTACGTCGCCGGGGCAGTTCTGGCCATTCTATCGACCGTGCTGGGTGCGGTGGACACCGGCTGGACGTTTTACACACCTTTTAGTATACAAACCGAATCCTATGTTGTTGTGATGGTGCTGGGCATTTTTCTGGTTGGTTTCAGTTCGATCTTTACCGGCATTAACTTCATGGTCACGATTCATAAACTCCGCCCGCCCGGTATGAGTTGGTTCCGCATGCCCCTATTTCTCTGGTCTATTTATGCCACGTCCCTGATTCAAGTTGCCGCCACACCTGTGGTAGGCATCACGTTTGTGCTGCTGATGATGGAACGCATCATGGGTATCGGCATATTTAATCCCGCTCTGGGCGGGAATCCGGTATTGTTCCAGGAGTTTTTCTGGTTCTATTCCCATCCCGCGGTTTACATTATGATTCTGCCGGCCATGGGCATTGTCAGCGAAGTCATTCCCACCTTCAGCCGCAAGCATATTTTTGGTTATGAATTTATTGCCTTAAGCTCCTTGGCTATTGCCCTGATCGGATTTCTGGTCTGGGGTCACCACATATTCGTCAATGGTCAATCCGCAGAGCTTGATGCCGTATTCAGTTTCTTGACATTCGTTGTGGCTGTTCCCTCCGCCATCAAGGTATGGAATTGGCTGGCCACTATGTACAAAGGTGCCATCGTTCTTAAAACGCCGATGCTCTATGCATTGTCCTTCATCCTGCTGTTTACCATCGGCGGCCTCACCGGTGTCGTGCTCGGAGCGCTTTCTGAAGATGTCGTTCTGCATGATACCTACTTTGTCGTGGGCCATTTTCATTATGTCATGATGGGCGGTACTCTCATCGGCTTCATCGCCGGGCTGCACTACTGGTGGCCCAAGATGTTCGGACGCATGTACAATGAACGCATCGCTCAATGGACGTGTGTTGTCTTGTTTATTGGTATTAATCTGACGTTTTTCCCTCAGTTGATGGTTGGTGCCGACGGCATGCCCCGGCGTTATGCCAGCTACCTGCCCATGTATCAACCTTATATGATCGCATCAACCATCGGTGCCTATATCCAGCTTGTGGCGTTTTTGACCATGGCCGGCTACCTGATGCATTCACTGTTCTATGGCAAAAAAGCCCCCGTAAACCCATGGGGCAGCGGTTCGTTGGAATGGGAAACCTCTTCACCGCCGCCGCATGATAATTTCGAAACCACACCATCCGTTGGTGATCCTTATGATTACTCCGATCTGGTGTTTGATGCTGCGGTCAATGGTTACGTCCATCGTGAAAAATCGGAAGATTCCATGGTGCCTGTTACCGCGCCTCATTGACGTGCAAGGCTGCGGCGGTGAACCGTCGGCGGGGAAGACCGGCCGGGCCGTTATGCCGTCGGCAATGTAGAGTTTGATTTATTGCTATCTGTCTGTATGTTTCTATTGTGAGAATCCATGTCTGAAGCAATCGCGATAAACGCAACCGAAGAACAGGTGGCCCGAGATCATTTGGCCCATCACTTTGACACGCCGCAGCAACAGTTTGATGCCGGCACACTGGGCATGTGGATGTTTCTGGCCACTGAAATGCTCCTTTTCAGCGGTCTGTTCTGCGCCTATGCTGTATTTCGGGTCACACATCCGGAAGTGTTTAAATATGCTGGCCAATACCTTGATCCGGTTTCCGGCCTGATCAACGCCCTGATCCTGCTGACCAGCGGTTTGACCATGGCTCTGGCGGTGCGTTTTGCACAAACCGGAAAGCGCTTTGCCTTAAGTCTATGCCTGGTGCTAACCATGCTCGGTGGCGTAGCATTTTTGGCCATTCACGCCAAAGAGTATTTTGACAATGGCCAGGCCAAGTTGCTTTGGGGAACTCATTACGCTCCCAGCGTAGGCCCGAATGGCAAACCCGTGGCCCCGGTTACCGGCCTGATACCCCTGGTTGTAAAACCCAAGCCCGTTGCCAGTTCCGGTTGGCAATCGCTTAAATCGCTCGGTAAGGCCGGATTTGTTGTCTCTCACTCCGATATCATGCCCGCGCCGCTCGGGCCATCCGGTGTGGCTGCGGCGCAAAAGCCCGTCGCCCCTGAAAACCCCTTCCAGCCCGCCAATGTGCAAATTTTCTTCGGTATCTACTTTCTCATGACCGGCCTGCACAGCCTCCACGTGATCATCGGTATTATCGTCATCGGCTGGCTGCTGATTCGTTCCCTGCGTGGTGAATTCGGCCCCGGATACCATGCTCCCGTCGTGTACGTCGGCATGTATTGGGGCGTTGTGGATATGGTTTGGATGTTCCTGTTTCCATTGTTGTATCTTATTCACTGATAACTTCGGCGCAATAAAAGGCGCCCGCACTTTAGCGTGAGGTCTTATGTCTTCTGATCATGCAAAACCTGTTGTCCCTGCCCGCTCACACATTTTATCTGTCAAAACACTGGTGTTTGTGTGGGTTATCCTCTGCGGCTTGGCTATTGGGAATTTGTTTATATCCAAGTTGCCTCTCGGTTCGGCTCGGATCGTCGCGGAATTGGCGATAGCCGTCATCATGGCGGTCATCAGTGCACTGTATTTCATGCACCTGCGCTACGACAGCCTTTTTTCCGTCGCCATTTTAGCGCTGACGCTCGTGTTTATTACGTTGTTTATTTCGTTTGTCATTATTGATGTGAAGGCCGATCAGCCGCAAATGTATTCCGGAGAGGCGCAGGAAATGGTAAATATTGAACAACATGTTGCGGGGTCCAATTCCACCCCGCCGGTTGCGTTAAAACCGGCCGCCTCTGCGGCCGCCAAATGAAAACAGGCGGCACCAATGCGGCGCGGTTCATCGCGCCTCTTTGTCGGTGCGGAAATAATTAGCAGCATCGGGATGCCCGATGCTGCGGTAGCGGGAATGTCGACTGATGCTCTCCAAGTGCGGTGGATGATCTGATCAGGGCTGTCGGCCCAACGCCTGGTCGTCGAGAATTCGGGCGTTTTGGCTATTGAATTTCCGCTCTGGCATGCAAGGACATGCGGAACCTGTTAGGCCGCCGCATAAGCTGGGATTTTTATGGCCGGGGAACTTCAATCTGAATCGCCGGATTCGTCCAAACGCTACGGCGGAAAGTCCCTCCACGTTCCCGGTGCCGGAACCTTGGGCGTTTTTCTGCTGGTTGGCTCATTATCCGTACTTTTTGTTTCCAGCCTTATTGGCTACATCTGCTATTGGTACTCCTTTCCCCGTCCGGTTTCCGTGCAGTTGCCTTGGGGGCTTTGGCTGAGTACCGCCGTTCTGCTGATCAGCAGTTTCACGATCCATTGGGCCTGGCTCGCTATTCGTCACGACCTGCAACGTTCCAGCCAGTTGGCTCTTATGATCACGCTGATCTTGGGAATCACCTTCCTGGGACTGCAATGCTGGAATTGGACGGAAATTTATGGCGCGCTACAAAGCGCTGACCATGCCCTAATGGCTATCCATCCGCAATACCCCTCACCCATCGGCGGCATGCGCATGGCCCATGCTCTGATCTACGAAAAACAGGCCTTGTTCGCCGCATTTTTTTTCTTTACCGTCATGCACGCCGTCCATGTCCTCGGCGGCCTGATCCCTCTGGGCGTTGTCAACGTCAAGGCCCGCCAAGGCGTCTATTCCCGAAACTACCACCCCGGCATACGCTATTGCATGATCTACTGGCACTTCCTTGACGCCGCCTGGATACTAATTCTCATCACGCTACTTATCACATTCTAATCCGCCGCCGCGTTGATAACCCCAATCTCATGTCCGGTTCCCAAGGCACGGCAGGCCGCAATAAAAGTAATACGCCTGTGATTCAGATTGAAGAATCGTGGAGTTCCTGCGGATATTCGTTTACACTTTCTACCCATGCAGGAACCGCAATTTCAATCTGTTACCATTATCGGCGTGGGCTTGCTGGGCGCTTCATTGGGTCTGGCGATTAAACAACACGGTTTGGCAAAGCGGGTGCTCGGCGTGGGCAGGGCTGGCTCGCCGTCGAATCAGCGGGCTTTAGATATTGGTGCCATCGACCAAGCCTTCACCGATCCCGCAGTTGCTGTAGCTCAGAGCGATCTGGTGGTTCTCGCGGCTAATGTGGGGCAATTTCCGGCTCTGATGGCCGCCATTGCGCCGGCGCTAAAAAGTGGCGCACTGGTGACCGATGTGGGTTCCACGAAACAGCAGGTTATGAAATGGGCCGGCAAATTGTTGCCTGGTACCATTGATTTTATAGGCTCGCATCCGATGGCTGGCTCGGAAAAGCGCGGTCCGGAAAACGCCCGTGCGGATTTATACCACGATGCCCTTTGCCTGATCTGTCCGCCAAAACGGAGCGGGCGCGGTGCGTTTACCGGAAGCCGCGTACTGGCGGCAACCGAAACAATCGAGCAATTCTGGCGGGCCATTGGCATGCGGACGCAGCAATTGGATTCTTTACAGCATGATCAATGGGTGGCCCTGATCAGTCATATTCCTCATGCCGCGGCCTGCGTGACCGCACTGGTGGCGGGCCGCAATGCCGATGCGGGCGTGGCCATTGCGGGGGGCTTTGTGGATACCACGCGCGTGGCGTCCGGTGATCCGGGCATGTGGACGGATATATTTTTGACCAATCGTGTGGAGATGAATAGAAATTTGAATGTTGCCATGCAGACTCTGCGCAAGCTGCAAGTGGCCATTCGCCGGGGTGATCAATCAGCGGTTCAGGAATTTCTGCAAACCGCAAAGCAGCAGCATGAACTGCTGCTTTCCCGCCGCAACGCGCGATGAATCACATCGCCTTCGCCAGGAGTTCTTCGGGATTTTTATAACAGTTGGTTTCGTCGGTAAACAGCCCCGGCACGAAATGGTATTCCGGATGCGCTTTGGGATGAAATGCCAGAAAATGCAGCCGGCCCAGACCGGTGTTGTATAGGCAGTGCGGCTTACCGGGCGGTACGACAATGGTGGTTCCAGCGGCCACACTGCGCGGGTCCTGGCCGATAAAGACAATTCCTTCACCTTCCAGGAACACAAGAATTTCTTCGCAGTCATGGTAATGCGGGGGAACATGGCCCCGCGGATCATAGGTTTCTTCCAGCACCAGAGAACTACGTGTGCCGCTTTCCGGGCAGGCCAGAACTTCCACGGTACCATTTCGCAGTACTTCGCGCAACACTTCCATTTGAGAAACAGTATCCATCGCACATCTCCTGATGAATCAACAACCGGAATTTATCATTCGTATTGGCTCCGGAAACTTTTTGCAATTCTCGGTGCCGGCAGTCGAACTGCCGCCTGGCACATTGAACGAGCCACAATAATTCTCGGCTAATCAGGACGCAAAGTTGAGGGAAATGCGAACGCTTTTGCGCTTTATATGCCGTTGTTTTTACGGGGCCTTTTTATGGGATGCTGTTTTGGATTGTGTCGAACAGTGGATTGATGCTGCGGGCAATAGCCATTGCCGCTTGTTGTTGCGTTGGTGATGGATAACAAATTGCGCACAATTGTGTAATGCGTGGTGCGCTAAAATAGGAATATTTATTATTTGTGCGCTTCCCGTTTGACTTAGCGTTGGTTATTATTAGCGCCATTATCACGCGCTGGCACGCGTGCTCTTGCCGCCCGCACATGTTCAGGCGGTGGATTGTTGAAACCGCGAAACCCATGGAGGAAACGATGGCTGATTCACAAGCATCCCTGCCGGACTTAACGCAATCCAAAGGCTTTCACTGGCGTGGCTACCGCTGGGCGGTTTGCCTGGGGTTGTTTCTGATTACCACGATTAACTATATGGATCGCTTCATGATTTCTCTTATGGAGCCAAATCTGATCCATAATTTGCATTTCACGCAGGTGGATTACGGCAACATCATGGCTGTTTTCAGCGCTACCTATGCCGTGGGGTATGCCCTGTGCGGCTGGTTCATGGATGCCGCGGGTGTATGGTTGGGCTTTGCCTTGACGGTCATTATTTTCAGCGGTGCTGAAATGGGCATGGCCTTCGCCACAACCGTGGCCGGTTACATGGTTATCCAGGGCATTATGGGTGTAGCGCAGGGAGCGAATTTCCCTGGCGCCATTAAAGCTGTCGGCCAGTGGTTTCCGAAAAAAGAACGTGCTTTAACCACCGGCATTTTCAATGCCGGCACAAGTTTAGGCGTCGTCGCGGCCCCGATCATCGTGGGCTTAACCGCCAAGACGTTCGGCTGGCGGGCAGGATTTATCACCGCGGGGCTGGTGGGATTTGTGTGGGTAGTCTGGTGGCTTTTACGATACAAAGAGCCGGATGCAAATCCCAGATTATCTTCCGAGGAACTCGCGTATATTCGGAGCGATCCGCCGGAACGGCAGCACCGCATCCGTTGGGCCACGCTGCTGGGTTATAAGCAATCCTGGGCCTTTATCATTGCCACAACGCTGACCAGTCCGGTCTGGTGGTTCTGGCTTTTCTGGATTCCAGATTTCTTCAATACCAAGCATCATTTGAACATTAAAAACATGATTCTGCCCATGATTCTGATTTATGGCATGGCTGATCTGGGCAGCATCGGCGGCGGTTGGCTTTCAAGCCAGTTTCTGGCACAGGGATGGTCATTAAACAAATCACGCAAGACCGCCATGTTAATTTGTGCGTTGCTCGTCGTGCCGGTATTTGGCGCAGCCTCCGTGGGCAATTACCTGGTGGCGTCACTGCTCATTGGACTGGCCTGCGCGGGGCATCAGGGCTTTTCCGCCAATTTGTTCACCATGGCATCCGATACCATGCCGGGAAAAGTAGTTGGATCCCTGGTGGGGCTGGGCGGCTTTGTAGCCTCGGGCATCAGTATGTTTGTTTCCGCCGGTGTAGGCTGGTTCCTGCATTCAACCCATGACAATTACATCATGCTTTTCGCCATTGCCAGTTCAGCTTATCTCGTGGCTTTGCTGATGATCCAACTCATCAATCCGCGATGGGAATCCGCCCATGAGGTCGCAGGTGAAATCAAAGCGCCTGCGTGACCCCAAGGCGTGTATTTACGGCAAACCATTTGCACGCATCGTCGGATTGGTTTACAACACTGTACTTGGTTGTTTGGTTATGTTGTAAATAACGACGGAGTTGAAAATGAAACGTGCGAAAATCAGTATCATCGGAGCGGGTAATGTTGGAGCCACGGCGGCGCACTGGGCGGCTGCTAAAGAGCTTGGCGATGTGGTACTTGTGGATGTGCCACAGATTGATGGCGTGCCGCAGGGCAAAGCGCTGGATTTGGCCGAGGCAGCGCCAATTGAAGGTTATGACGCCAGCTTGACCGGTGCCACCAGTTACGAACCCACCGCCGACAGTGATGTGGTGATCATCACCGCCGGACTGGCCCGCAAACCGGGCATGAGCCGGGATGATCTGCTGATTAAAAATACGGAAATCGTGAAATCCGTCACGCAGCAGGTGGTGAAACATTCTCCCAAAAGCATTCTGCTGGTGGTTTCCAATCCGCTTGATGCCATGGTGTATGTTGCGTACAAAGCCAGCGGTTTTGAGCCGCAGCGCGTTATCGGTATGGCCGGCGTGCTGGACACCGCCCGCTATCGCTGCTTTATTGCCGCGGAGCTTGGCGTAAGTGTGGAAGATATTCAGGCGTTGCTGCTGGGAGGGCACGGAGATGACATGGTGCCGCTGCCGCGCTATACCAGTGTCGCCGGTATTCCATTGCCGGAACTGCTTTCCGCGGAAAAAATTGAAGCCATTGTGAAGCGTACCCGTTCGGGCGGTGCGGAAATTGTCAATCTCCTGAAAACCGGTTCGGCCTATTACGCCCCATCCGCGGCAGTGGTGCAGATGGCGGAATCCATCATTAAAGATAAAAAGCGCGTTTTGCCGTGCGCGGCTTATTGTGACAAGCAATATGGCGTTGGCGGTTATTTTGTCGGTGTGCCGGTCAAACTCGGCAGCAAGGGTGTTGAGCAGATTATCGAAGTGCCACTGACCCCAGAAGAGAAAAAGCTCATGGACGCCTCCGTCGATCACGTCCGACAACTCGTGGCAACCATCAAGGTGTGATTAGCACTGCGTGGCCGTGATGGAAAAATCCCCATGATGCAGTTAAACAATCCGGTATTGCGGGGTTTTAACCCGGACCCCAGCATTCTGCGGGTGGGGGAGGACTATTACCTCGCCACCAGCACCTTTGAGTGGTTTCCCGGCGTGCCGATATATCATTCCCGTGATCTGGAAAACTGGCGGCTTATCGGGCACGCTTTAACGCGAAAAAGCCAGCTTGATCTCTTGGGTGTCCCGGATTCCGCGGGAATCTGGGCGCCGGCGATCAGTCTGCATGATGGTGTATATTATCTCGTATATACCATTGTCCGGAATCGATCCGGTGCATTCAAGGATGTCAATAATTATATTGTCACAGCTCCGGACATTGCCGGGCCATGGTCCGAGCCTGTCTATCTGAATTCCAGCGGCTTTGACCCGTCGCTGTTTCACGATGATGATGGCCGCAAGTGGGTGGTCAATATGCAATGGGACCACCGCCCGGCCCATCCACGATTTGGCGGCATTGTTCTGCAGGAATATTCCATAAAAGAGCGGCGGCTGGTCGGGTCAATTGTCAATATTTGCCGCAAAGAGCCATTGATTGAAGGGCCGAATCTGTATAAAGCCAATGGCTACTATTATCTGATGCTCGCGGAAGGTGGAACGGATTGGAACCATGGCATATCCATGGCTCGTGCCCGGCAAATCACCGGCCCTTATGAACTTGACCCGCAGGCGCTGGTGCTCACAAGCCGGAAAAGCCCGGCTGCTGCCTTACAGAAAGCGGGACATGGAGAGCTGGTGCAAACGCCATCCGGTCACTGGTATTTAGCCCATCTGTGCAGCCGACCGCTGTATCCAGCTCGGCGTTGCCCCTTGGGCAGAGAGACCGCCATTCAAGAAGTCATCTGGACTGCCGACGGCTGGTTGCGCTTAAAATCCGGCGGTACCGATCCGGCATTGCAGTTCTCCTTACCAGATGAAATCAAGCCGCATCCGTGGGAACCTGCTCAGGATCGTGATGATTTTAATGACGCTTCGCTTAGCCCGCATTGGCAATCTCTACGCGATCCGGTGGTGCCGGCCTGGGCGAATACCGTCGAGCGTCCTGGATTTTTGCGCCTGCGCGGGCGTGAATCGTTGCACAGCCTGTTTCAGCAAAGCCTTCTGGCGCGGCGGGTGCAGAGCTTCCGCGCAGTCGCTGAGACGGTGCTGGAATTTCAGCCGGAACATTTCACACAAAGCGCCGGTCTGGTTATCTATTATGACACCCGGAATCATTTTTACCTGCGCGTGACGCATCATGAACAATTGGGAAAAGTTCTCGGCGTGGTGCAGACCGATGCCGGCGTATATCGTGAATATATTGAAAGCCAAATAGATGTTTCTCATTGGCCGCGGGTGTATCTAAAAGCCATGATTCATGATGAACACCTGCAATTTTACGCCTCGGCGGACGGTGCGCAGTGGCATGATTTCCCTGTAATCTGCGACTTTACCAAGCTTTCAGCAGATTATGCCGGCGGATTTACCGGAGCTTTTGCAGGCCTCTGCGTGCAGGACCTCCGTGGTACGCACATGTGTGCCGATTTTGATTATTTTCAGTTGCAAAATCAATAACCCGCATCAGACCCGCACCGCTGTGTCCAAGGACGCACCTCCAATGTTTGGCGCACCAGAATCCTCTACCATGCCGGTTGCCAAAATGGACGAAAATAAAATGGCACCGCAGTCCGCACTTAGCTCGACTTTTGCCATTTTTCAGGTGTATTTTTTATGATGGCAGACTTTAAAAAGATCGGACTCCCCCGTATCTTCGCAAGTAGTAACAACCATGCG
>Ga0080006_1178563_pt1 | contig 67735 bp, 61 predicted proteins | sample RS3BMetagenome_FD_69209 | JGI IMG/M metagenome (GOLD analysis project Ga0080006, IMG submission 69209) | Ferric oxide microbial mat and aquatic microbial communities from Rainbow Spring, Yellowstone National Park, USA - RS3B (SPADES... ... | reverse complement strand
GGGGCGCCGGCCGCGGGCGCCCCCCCCCCCCCCCCCCCCCGCGGCCCGGCCGATCCCGCGCGGCGGGCGCGCCTGCCCGCCGGCGGGCACGCAGACCAGGACGACCTCGGCGCCGGCCACCGCGTCGGCGTTGCGCGCCCCCTCTACGACCGCGCCACTGCCGACCTCGGCGCCGAGGAGCCCGGCGGCGTTCACGGCGCGTTCGGCCGAACGGGACCCGATGATCACGTGGTGGCCCTGTTCCGCCAAGGCCCAGGCAAGGGCGGAGCCGAAGCTCCCCGACCCGCCGACGACAGCCACGCGCACGCCGCTGCCCCCTTCTGTCGCGCCGTTCCACACCGGTGCGCGCCGTGGCCGGCCATCCCGCCCCGGGTGCCCGGACTTCGGAGACCCGCGGGGACGGTTCGCCCGCTGTCGGTCTAGTATGCGCGGACGCACCGGCCGCCCACGCCCGCCCCCCGGCCTGCCCGCGTGCCGGTGGAGCGCCCGCCCTCCCGCCCGCCCGCAGCCCGCGGCGGCGCGTCTTGCCCCCCGGCGGCCGCCGCCCGGCCCCTCCTTCGGCCGTGCGCCGTCGGGGACGACCCTGCCAGGCTCTCCCACCTCACACGGCTCATAGGATGCGGCGGCCGACGGAGCACGACGGCACCGCAGAGGCGGGGAGCCGCCGGAAACGTCGCCGCCGGGGGGGCTGACGCCGTGCCCGCGACGACCGAAGACGCCCTGAAGTCCATGGAGTCCTCCGCCCGCGGCCGCGATCAGGAGGCCAGAGACCTGCGAGGGCTTGCCGCCGGCCTGTCCGGGCACCGGCTGCACGGGTGCGACGGACCGGTCGCCATCCACTCCCTCGCGACCCACACCGATGCCGTGGGGCCAGGCGCGCTCTTCTTCTGCCTGCCGGGAACCTCCCACGACGGGCACGAGTGGGCCGCCGTCGCGGTCCGGCGGGGCGCGGCGGCCCTGTTGGTGGAACGGCCGCTGCCATACCTGCCCGGCGTGCCCCAACTGGAGGTGCCCGACGCGCGCGCGGCTCTGGCGCGCATCGCGCGGGCGTTCCACGGCTTCCCGGACCGCCGCCTCCTCGTCCTGGCCGTGACGGGCACCAATGGCAAGACCACGACGGCCTACATGCTGCACGCGCTCTTTCGCGCCGCGCGCCGGCCCCTGGGGCTCCTGGGTACCGTCTCCTACCGGCTGGGCCGGCGGGAGGTGCCCGCGCCGCTGACCACGCCGGAACCGGCGCTGCTGCACGCCATGCTGGCGGAGATGGCCGCCGCGGGGCTCCAGGGGGTGGCGTTGGAGGCGAGTTCGCACGCCCTGGCGCAGCGGCGTCTCGAGGGCGTCGAGGTGGACACCGCGGTCTTCACCAATCTGAGTCGCGATCACCTCGACTACCACGGCAGCATCATGTCCTACTTCGCGGCCAAGCGGCGGCTGTTCCGGGCGCGCGGGGGACGCAAGCCCTTCCCGGCGCTGGCGGTGGTGTGCGTCGACGGGGCGGCCGGGCGCCTCATCGCCAAGGAGGCGGCGGCGCACCGGCAGGTGGTCACCTACGGTTTGGACCGGCCCGCGGACGTCTCCGGGCGGTACCACCCAGGCGGCTCCGGCGGCGGGGTGCTCACCGTGCGTGGCGACTGGGGGCGCGGCGAGATCGCCCTGCCCCTGCCGGGCCGTCACAACGCACAGAACGCCCTGGCGGCCGCCGCGGCCGGGTTTGGCAACGGGGTGCCGTTCGATACCATCGCCCATGCGATCGCGACGATGGAACCGGTCCCCGGACGATTCGAGCCGGTGGGGGCAAATCCAGAGTTCACGGTCGTGGTGGATTTCGCCCACAACCCCGACGGGCTGCGCTGGGCGCTGCTGGCGGCGCGGCGCCGCTGCGGCGGGCGGGTACGACTGGTGTTCGGCTGCAAGGGCGGCGACGGGGACGACGACAAGCGCCGGCGGATGGGCGCTTTGGCCGGCCGGTTGGCGGACGTGGTCTATCTCACCACCGACGACCCCTACCAGGAGGATCCGGGCCGGATCGTCGCGCGGGTGGAGCCCGGACTCTCCAGCGGCCGCGCCGCGTACCGGATCGTCCTGGACCGCGCCGGTGCCATCCGCTGCGCGATCCTGGACGCGGAGCCCGGCGATCTGGTGCTGGTGGCCGGGCGTGGCCATGAGACGCACCAACCCGTCGCCGGCGGCCGTGTCGCGCTCGACGACCGGCACCTATGCCGGATGGCCCTCGCGGAGAGGGAGCAGGGCGTCGCGCCTCACGCGCGCGCGGCCGGCTCCCCCGGCCGCTGATCCCCGGCCGGCCGGCGGTGCGCCGCCGGCACGGGGGCACCCCGGCGGGTACGGTCCGACGCACGCGCCGCCGGGGGCCTCAGCGGATCAGGCGGAGCAGGTAGCCGCCCTCGATCGACTCTATCGTGCCGCGGGCGGCGCGCAGGCGGATGCCGGGTGCCGTCAGGTCGAGTCCGTCACTGAACGTGGCCGGCCGGCCGCCGACGATCGCGGTGCCATCCCCGTGCAGCCGCAGGCGGGCCTGGACGCGCGTCTGCAGGAGCCCGCTCCGGCGGTCCTCCGCCACGGGTAGGCGGTGAAAGTGCAGGCGCGTCCCGCCCCCGAAGGAGAAGGAGGCGCCGTCCGGATAGACGGCGAGGCCGGCGTGCACGGCCTGGGCGGCGGTCGGCGCCTCCACGCGGGCCACGCCCAACTCGCGGATGTCGATGGCCACCAGGGTCCCCTCGCCCTGGAGGATCCCGTCAACCAGCGCCCTCCGGGCGCCGCCGGCCTCCGCGGCCAGCGCGCGCGCCTGCTCCAGCGCCTGGGTGTGCCCATGGGCGGCGAGGGCGGCGGCGAGGGCGGCCTCGTCGCGCGACCCGCCGTCGAAGCGGACGTGCAACTCCAGCACAGGGTCGAAGGCGGCCCCCGACGCGAGGGCGGCCCGCCAGCCGTCGGCGAACGCCGGGCGCTGTGCCCACGGACGGCGTGCGGCGACCGCGTCCTCCCCCGTCCCGCCGCGCAACGACTCGACGGCATCCAGGAGGAGCGACAGCGCCCAGCCCGAGTAGCCGCAGCGCTGCGCGAAGGGCAGGGAGGCCAGGTCCGCCAGGCCGGCGGAGAGTTCCGGCGGAGGTGAGGCGCATGGCGCCACGCCGTGGGGCCTGAAGCGTTGCCCCTCCGCCGCAGCCGCCCCCGGGGCCGCCATGGGGCGCGCGCACCGTGCGCCGACGTATCGGGACAACCCGACGCCGACTTCCAGCGCCTGCTCGTCCGCCTCGCGCTCAGGCCCGAAGTCGGCGCGGCGTTCGCGCCGGACGAGGGCGATCTGCGTCAGCAGCCGCGGGATGGCGCTAGCGGCGGCGGGATCAACGGCGGCCGGCGGTGGTCCCGCCACGACCTCGGCGAGCGCCTGGAGGAGTAGCCGTCCCTCGACGGCGGAGAGCGCCGCGGCGGCCGGCGTCTCCGGCAGCAGGGGCACCTGCGGGATCTCCCGCCCCGGTTTGGACGCCCACCAGAGGCGGAAGAGGGAGGTGAAGACGCGAGCGGCCATGTCCGCGGGGACGCTCGCCGGTTCGGCGATGACGATCGGGACGCCGCGGAAGACACAGACGGGCGCCTCGGCGCCGGCGCCGCCCGCGGACGCGACGGTGCCGGGGAAGCCGAGGCCGGAGGCCTCCTGCGCCGAGAGGAATGTGATCCCGGCGAGCGTGCCCCCGTCCCGGGCGGCCACGGGGCGGCCCAGGGTCCACGGCGTCCGCGACAGGCACCAACTCCCGGATGCCGGCAGCGGCAGGGCCAAGACCTGGGCGGCCGGATCCCAACCGGGAAAGGCGTCGACCGCGAGTCCCGGTGCGGTCGCCACGCTCCAGGCCTCGATCTGCCGCGCGGCCTCTTCGTCGGGGACGAACACCGCCGCATCAACTCCTCGGTGCCCCGGCCCGGCGCGCATCCGACCCGGCGGCACGCAAGCGCAGCATAGATGGGCCTTCGTGCGAGGTCAAACGGGGGGGCTGCCCCCGCGGGGGCGCCGACGCGGCCAAGGACCCGGTTGTGGCCCGCCCGCGGGCGGCCGAACGGCCGCAGCCACCCTGGGCCCCGCCGCCGTATGGCCGAGGCGGCCAACGGGCACCGACGTGCCGGCCCCCCCGCCCTCGGACGCAACCGGCCTCCATCCCCCGGCATGCCGTGCCGAGCGACTCCCCCGCAGCCATGCCCGCGCATAGGCTGAACGGCGCCCGCCGCGGCGGATCCGACCGGGCGGCCGGGCCTCCCGCGGGGGATGCCCGGCCGCGCCGCGCGGAAGGGGGTTCCGGCGCTTGAGGGTCGTCGTCGCCGAGTTCATGGCCCCGGAAGGCCTGCAGGTGCTCGCCGGCGCCGGAGAGGTAAGCTACGATCCGGGCCTGGGCGAGCGCCGGGCGGAACTGTGCGCGGCCTGCGGCGACGCCGAGGCGTTGATCGTCCGCAACCGCACCCGCGTGGACGCCGAACTGGTCGGCTCGGCCCCGCGCCTCCGGGCGGTCGGGCGCCTCGGCTCCGGCCTCGACAACCTGGACACCAAAACCCTGCGCGCCGCCGGGGTGGAGGTGGTCGTGGCCTCGGGCACCAACGCGGTGGCCACCGCCGAATTCACCCTGGCCATGGCCCCGGCGCTCGCCCGCGGCTGGCGCGCGGACTGGCTGGGGGACCCGGGACCCGACTGGACGGTGCGCCCCACCCTCGGGGGGTTCGAACTCTGCGGGCGGACGCTCGGCCTGGTGGGTCTGGGGCGCGTCGGGCAGGCCGTGGCGCGTCGGGGGCGGGCGATGGGGCTCTCCGTGCTGGCGGCGCACCCGGGCCGCCGGCCGGACGATCCCGTCATCCGCGACTGTGGGGCCGAACTGGTCCCGCTGTCGGAACTGCTGCGGCGCTCGGACGTCGTCAGCCTGCACGCCGCCCTCGTGCCCGAGACGCGCGGCCTGATCGGTCGGCGCGAACTCGCCCTGGTCCGGCCAGGGGCCGTCGTGATCAACACGGCCCGGGGCGGGCTGCTCGACGAGGCCGCGCTGGCCGTCGCCCTGCGGGATGGGTGGCTCGCCGGGGCCGCCCTGGACGTGCGCGACCCGGAGCCCCCGCCGCGGCCGGATCCCCTCGACGGGCTCCCGGGGCTTATCCGCACGCCGCACATCGCCGGCTTGACCGCGGAGGCGCAGCGGTCGACCGCGCTGCAGGTGGCCCATGAGGTCGTGCGGATCCTGACGGGCGCCTCGGCCGATAGTCCCGCCGGCCGGCGCGCGGCCGTCGCCCGGTAGGAGACCGGCGCGCGACGCCCGCTCCGGCGGCGCCCTGGCGCCCGTGCCGCGGGCCGGCCGGCCCCCCCGCGGCGGGGACGGGCCGCCGGGGTATCCCCCACCGCCAACGCCGGCCCAGGTGCGCCCGACGGCCCGGGGAGGGCGCGGCCGCCGCAACCGGGAGGCCGCGCCCTCCACCGCTCAGCGCCCGTCGCCGCCGGTCTCTGACGGCGCCTCGTCGACGTGGTTGCTGCTCGGGATCGTACTGGAGAGGATCGCGGCGCGGAGCGTGTCGCCGCGCAGGCCGACGCGCAAGGCCTCGAGGGAGAGCGCCTCCTCGGGGTGCACGTTCCCCAGGTTGACATTGGTGCCGAAGCGCAGAATCAGGTCCTGCTGCTGGTTCTTGAGCGGCGCCTCCCAGATGAGGCGGGCCGGGTCGTCCACGGACTGGGCGATGTCTTCCATCTCCTCCTCGTCGATGCTGCCGTCTTCGCGGTAGATCACCACGCCCTTGCCCGACTCCCGGCCCTCGACGATCACCTTCCAGGCACCGTGCCGCAGGTCCGCGGCGATCTGCTCCCGGATGTTGCTGCGCGGCACGCGGTCGGCCGGGTGCTTCTTGCCCACCTCGGTCAGCACGCGCAGGCCGTGCTTCTCGGCGATCTCCATCAGCAGGAACCGCGTGTGCGTCGACATCTGGATGGTCCCGTCCGAGATCTCGACGGCGGGGAAGCCGAGGGCCGCCGTCCGCTCGATGAACTCCCGGCCCTTGCCCTGGACCACGGCCACCTCGAGGTAGGTGCCCCCTGGGTACGCGAGGACGCCCGCGTCTGCAGCCACCTGCAGTTTGTTGCGCAGGAGGGTTTCGGAATAGAAGGCCGTGGTGCCGAAGGCGAGCTTGAGCAAATCGATGTACGGACCAGCGAGATCGAGCAGGTCGGCCGTGGCCGCCACGCCGAGTCCCTTGTCGATCACCATGGTAATGCCGCGTTCCCTCGGCTTACCTGTGCGCCCCATGATCGGGAACGGGCAAACCCCGCCCCACGCGCCGCCATGTCCGTCGTGGCCGCGATCGTCCCCGCTACTCACCCTCAATCCCCCTTGTGCGGCGGCGCGCCGTCCCGGTCGTCGCGGCGCGCGTCCGCCCACACGGGCCGGCCACAGGGCGGGGCCCGCGGAACCCCGACGCCCGACGCCGCGACCGGCATGCAAGCACCGGCCGCCGCGCCGCCTCGATAGAGCGGGTGCAGCGTATTCGGGCGCGGCGCGGCCGGTGCCCGGCCCGTCCGCGCCGCAGAACCGCTCATGCCCCGGCGCGGCGTGTCATAGGGAAGCGGCGGGGCCTGGCCCCGGCAAGGGGGGATGCGCTCCTTGACCGACGGCGTGATCATCCTGCTCATCTGCGCGGGTCTCGGTGCCCTCGGCCGCAACGCCCTCATCGCCGGCGGGGCGATCTGCCTCCTGTTGCTGCGGCTCGGGCGGGTGGACTTCGCCGTCCACTGGCTGGACGAGCGCGGCACGGCCCTCGGCATTTTCCTGCTGGTGGTGAGCCTGATGGCGCCCGTGGCCGCCGGCCGGCTGTCGCTACGCGGCTTCGCCGGCGAACTGCTGCGGCCCTCCGGGCTCATCGGCCTGGTGGTGGCGGCCGCCGCCGCCTACCTCGGCAAGGGCGGCGTGGACTTCCTGCAGGGCTACCCGGCGGCCCTGGTGGGGATGCTGGTCGGGTCGGTAATCGGCACGATCTTCCTGCGCGGGGTGCCCACCGGGCCCCTCATCGCCGCCGGCGTCACCTCGATGGTGCTGCAGGCGCTCCGCCTGCGTTGAGCCGCACGCCGTCAAGGAGCGGCAGGGCGGGGACCGTAGGGGGCCGGCCCCCCGGGGGGGCGATGCTTGGCCCTTTGCCGCACGCGGGGGCACCGCGGCAGACCAGTTCCGGCCGCCGTACCGGACCCGAGCCCGAGAGCCTTGGCGCCCAATGGACGTGCGACATGGCTGGCCGCCAAAATCCTCTTCGGCGGCCAGCTACCCGCCTTCCCCACGCGACCGGCTGCCCAGTTGGCCGTTGAGGGCGGAGAGCTGTCTACCGAGGCCCTCGATCTCCTGTTCGGCCAGCCCGAGGAAGAACTTCAGTCGCGCCTCGTCCTCGCCCGCGCCTTCGGAGAGCAGCCGGCGGCACTCCCGGTAGACGTCGAGGGATTGGTCGATCCGCCCCCGCACGTTCTGCACGCGCACCGCCAGGGTGTCCGCCGGGCGGTCGCCGCGCACCTGGGCATAGGAGTCGATCAGGAGGGGTTCGAACCAGGCGGATTCGGCCGGGTCGTCGAAGGCGACCCGGAGGCAGATCGGCTCGTCGTTCTCGACCAGGGTGGAGACCAGCGCCCCGAGAATCGGCACCGGCACGCTGTGCACGTGGGCCTCGAACACCGATCCCGGCCAGATGTGCCGGCGTCCGGCAGCGACCGCGATCGCCACCGGGGCTCCCTCCAGCGAGCGCACGAAGTGCAGGCGGGAGAGGTTGCCGGCCAGGAAGCCGAGCAGGAAGGTCATGTCGGGGCTCTGCGGCAGGTGGCGGCCGACCCGGACCACCGCTTCGAGCTTCGTGCGCAGGTCCGCCAACGCAGGCTCTCCTCCCGAGGGGGCGGGGCGCGGCCCCGGCGGCGTTTGCCCAGACCGGGGCCAAGTCGTGCTATTGTATCATCAGTCGCTCCCGACATGGGCGGAAGGCCCGCGCGGGGGCGACGCGCGTGCGCCGACCCGGAGGGAGGCCGCCCCGCTTGCGCATCGGTGCCCAACTGACGATCAGCAAGGGCCTGCCGGAGGCCGCCCGGATGGCACAGGCCATCGCTGCGGACTGCTTCGGCTTCCATACCCGCAATCCCCGCGGGGGCGCGGCGCGGACCATCGGCGCCGAGGAACTGCGCGCGTGGGAGGCGCAGCGGGCGGAAACCGGGCTCGCGGAGCCGGTCGGGCACCTCCCGTACACCGTCAACCTCGGGTCGGAGAAGTCCATCTGGGAGTTCGGGGTACGCGTGGTGGCCGAAGATCTGGAGCGGTGCGACGCCTTCGGCGCGTTCGCCCTGGTGCTCCATCCCGGACACCATGCCCCCGGGGCGCTGGAGCAGGGCATCGCCCGCGTCGCTGCGGGCGTGCGCCTGGCGCTGCAGCGGGCCGGGCAGCGGGGTTGCCTTCTCTGCCTGGAGGGGATGGCGGGGCAGACCGGCGAGATCGGCAGCCGGCCGGAGGAACTGGGCGCCATCATCGAGGCGGCGGGAGCGGCGCCCGGCCTCGGGGTGTGCCTGGACACCTGCCATCTCTTCGCCGCGGGCTGGGACGTCCGCACGCACGCGGGCATCGACGAGATGCTGGCCGCCTTCGATCGCGCCGTCGGGCGCGACCGCATCCGGGTGTTGCACCTTAACGACAGTAAATTCCCGCTGGGCAGCCGCCGCGACCGGCACGAACGCCTCGGCCGCGGCGAGATCGGCCGCGAGGGGATGGCGGCCGTCCTGACCCATCCCTTCCTGTCCGGCCTGCGCATCGTCATCGAGACGCCGGTGGACGACTATCTCCAGTACGCGACGGAGATCTCGGCCGCCCGCGATCTGGCGAAGGGGGCCTAGGCCGTGCGCTATGAGGTCCGGGTGCGGGTGGACGACATCTCGGCGGCCCACTTCCTGCCGGACTATCCGGGCCCGTGCGCGAACCTGCACGGCCACAACTGGTCCTTGGAGGCCACGGTCGGGGCCGAGTGTCTGGAGGGCGACATGGTCGCCGACTTCGCCCTCCTCAAGGCGGTCTTCAAGCGGCTCGACCACACCTGCCTCAACGACGACCCCGAAATAACCGCCGGCGGGCACCGGGCGACCGCCGAGCGGCTGGCGGAGGTGCTGGCGGGCCGGCTGCAGCGCGCGCTGGACACCTTGGCCAACCGCCCCCGCCTGCTGGCGGTGGTCGTGCGCGAGACCGGGCGCAACGAGGTCGTCTTCACCCCGTGAGCGGGCTGCCGGTGATCGAGATCTTCGGGCCCACGCTGCAGGGCGAGGGACGGCTCATCGGCTGCCGCACCATGTTCGTACGGTTGGCCGGGTGCGACTGGTCCTGCGGCTGGTGTGACACCCCATACAGTTGGCGGGCCGGAGAACTGCTCGCTGCCGAGCGCCTGGACCCCGAGGGGGTCCTCGGCCGGCTGCGGGCCTTGGACGCGGCGACCCGCCGCGTCACCGTGAGTGGCGGCAATCCGGCGCTCCACGATGGCGGTGAACTCTGCGACACCCTGCACCGGGCCCGATACGCCGTGCACGTCGAGACGCAGGGCAGCCGCGCGGCCCCCTGGCTCGCCCGCGCGGATTCGGTGACGGTGTCGCCCAAGGGCCCGAGTTCCGGCATGGCGCCGGATTGGGGCGGGCTGGCGGCCACCCTCGGCGTGGCGGCCGATCCCGATCTCAAAATCGTCGTTTTTGACGAAGGCGACATCGCCTACGCCAAGGAAGTGCACCGCCGCCACCCCGAGCCGCCCCTTACCCTCCAGGTGGGCAACCGCGTGGGCGCGGACACCAAGGATACGCTCCTGGGGAAGCTGTCCCGGCTCGCGGACCTCGCGCTGCAGGACCCGGAACTGGCCGATGTGCGCGTCCTGCCGCAACTCCACGTCCTACTGTGGGGGAACAAGCGTGGCGTATGAAAGAGCGGTCGTGTTGCTCTCGGGCGGGATGGACTCCACCGTTTGCGCCGGGGTGGCCTTGCGCGACGGCTACGAGGTGTGGACGGTCTCCTTCGACTACGGCCAGCGGCACAGCGCGGAGCTGGAGGCGGCGGGGGCCGTCGCGGCGGCGTACGGCATCCCGGGCGCCCGGCAACGGACGCTCGACCTGCGGCGCGTCTTCGGACCGTCGGCGCTGACCGGCGGCGCGGATGTGCCGCTCGACCGGGACACGGCCGAGATGGCGGCGGGGATTCCGGCGACCTACGTGCCCGCCCGCAACCTCGTCTTCCTCGCCTTGGCGACCGCGGTGGCCGAGTCGCTGCACGCCCGAGACCTCTTCATCGGCGTGAACGCACTGGACTATTCGGGGTACCCCGACTGCCGACCGGAGTTCATCGACGCCTATCAGACGGCCGCCCGCCTGGGGACCACGGCGCCCGTCACCGTCCACACCCCGCTCGTGCACCTGACCAAGGCCGGCATCGTCCAGCTCGGCACGGCCGTCGGGGCCCCCCTGCACCTGACCCTGACCTGCTATCGCGGCCTTGTACCCGCCTGCGGGCGGTGCGACGCGTGCCAACTCCGGCGCAAGGGTTTCGCGGAGGCCGGCATCCCGGATCCCATCGCCTACGCCGCGGGCGGGACGCCGCCGGGGCTGTGAGGCCCGGGCGGCGCTGCTGCCGCCCCATCACTCCCCCGACGACGCATCCCGCGTCCGTGCCCGCTGGTGCCGATCGAGCACGCCCTTGCGCAGGCGGAGGGACTTGGGGGTCACCTCGACCAGTTCGTCCTCGCGGATGAACGAGAGGGCGTCCTCCAGGGAGAGCGTGCGCGACGGCGTCAGTTTGATCTCCTCGTCGCCGGTGCTCGCCCGCATGTTGGTCAGGTGCTTCTTCTTGCAGACATTGATCTCCAGGTCGCCCTCGCGGGCGCTCTCGCCCACCACCTGTCCGGCATAGACCGGCACCCCGGGCCCGATGAAGAGCGTCCCGCGGAGTTCGGCGTTCTGCAGCGCGTAGGCGGTGGTGCTGCCCGGCTCCCAGGCCACGAGGCTCCCCCGCGCCCGGCTGGCGATGGGGCCCTTGTGCGGCCCGTAGCCGGCGAAGGTGTGGCTCATGATGCCGTAGCCCTTGGTCAGCGTCTGGAACTCGGAGGCGAAGCCGACGAGGCCGCGGGCAGGCGCCAGAAACTGCAGGCGTACCCGCCCGTCGTCCGCCGGCTGCATGCCCTGCAGTTCCGCCCGGCGGGAGCCGAGCGCCTCCATCACCGCGCCCACGGAGGCCTCGGGGACGTCGGCGGCCAGGTCCTCCATGGGCTCCTCCGGCCCGTCCGGACCCTGGCGCACGATGACCTCCGGGCGGGAGACCTGCAGTTCGTACCCCTCGCGGCGCATCGTCTCGATCAGGATGGACAGGTGGAGCTCCCCGCGGCCGCGGACGGCGAAGGCGTCGGCGCCGGATGTCTCGGCGACCTCCAGGCCCACGTTGTGTTCGGCCTCGCGCAGGAGCCGTTGCCGCAGCTGCCGCGAGGTGACGAACGGGCCCTCCCGGCCGGCAAAGGGCGAGTTGTTGACCGAGAAGGTCATGGCGAGTGTGGGCGGGTCCACGTGCAGCGGCTGGAGCACGGCGGGGTTGCTGGCGGTGGTGACGGTGTCGCCGACCGTGAGGTCCGGGATGCCGGCGACCGCCACGATGTCGCCGACGGCGGCCTCCTCGGCCGGGACGCGGCGCAGGTTCTCGAAGGTGAAGATCTGTGCCGCACGGGCCGTGCGGATCGGGGCGTCCGGGCCGTGCCCGGCGGCGATGGCCTCTCCGGCGCGGAGGTGCCCCTGGCGGACGCGGCCGATGCCGATGCGCCCCACGTACTCGTCGTAGTCCAGCGTCGTCACCAGGATCTGCAGCGGCCCGTCCGCATCGCCCGTGGGGGCCGGGACGTGCTCGATGACGGCGTCCAGCAGGGGTAGGATGTTCCCCTGGACGGCCTCCGGGGTGAAGGGCTTCGGCAGTTCGCGCAGGGCGACGCCGGCACGGCCGGAGGCGAAGACCGTCGGGAACTCCAACTGGTCAAGGTCGGCGCCGAGGGCGATGAAGAGTTCGAGGACGGCGTCGATGGTGCGCAGGGGGTCGGCGCCCGGCCGGTCGAGCTTGTTGACGACCAGGATCGGCCGGATGCGGTTCTGCAGTGCCTTCTGCAGGACGAAGCGCGTCTGGGGCATGGGGCCCTCGAGGGCGTCGACCACCAGGAGCGCGCCATCCACCATCGACAGGATGCGCTCGACCTCGCCCCCGAAGTCGGCATGGCCCGGGGTGTCGACGATGTTGATCTTGTGCCCGCCGTACGAGACGGCGGTGTTCTTGGCCAGGATGGTGATGCCGCGCTCGCGCTCGAGTTCGTTGCTGTCCAGGACGCGTTCGGCCACCGCCTGGTTGGCCCGGAAGACCCCGGTCTGGCGCAGGATCGCGTCCACCAGCGTGGTCTTGCCGTGGTCCACGTGGGCGATGATCGCAACGTTGCGCACTTCCGTCCGCTGCTTGGTTGCCACGGTGTCGATTTCGGTTCCCAGCCCTTCGCTCACTATTCTTCCGAGATTCTTCCGAGGAACGGCCGTCGGCATGTCAGACTCCGCCCAGATGCGCGGCGGTCGTCTCCGGGAAATCCGCGTGCCTGGTCCACGGGCAGCCGCCGTTGGGCCGGGGAGCGGGTCGCCAAACCCGGGCGCCGTACGCGAGCCTTGACGAGAATACCAGTCCGGCGCCCTCCGAGGTAGTGGCGGGGGGGGGCCCCCCCCCCCCCGGGCGCGGCCCCCGGGGGGGGGGGCGGCCCCCCCCGCGGGGGGGGGGGCCCCGGGGCCCCCCCCCCCGGGGGGGGGGGAGCCGCGGGCCCCCGCCGCCGGGCCGGGCGGGCGTGGCCGCACCGCCCCACGGTCCCACGGCCCCACGGTCCCACGGCCGCACGGCCGCACCGCCCCACCGCCCCACCGCCCCACCGCCCCACGGCCGCACCGCCCCGTGCCGGGCCCTCCTGGGCTCCGGCTGCATGAAACCCGGCCGGTACGCCAAGGCTAGGGCAGGGCGTCCCCTCGCGAACCGACGTCCCCGCGGGCGGACGCAGCGCATGCGGCCCCCGGTCCGACTCGGGGCGCCAGGATCCCCGCGGGAGGGATGTGCCGCGCTCTCTTACGCCGACCTCGTCCGCCATCCGGGCAACGAGGGCTTGCATCTCGCCCTGGAGATCTCCGCGCTCGGCATGGCGCGCGGGCACCCCATGCACGTACACGCCGAGGGGCTGCGCGGCACCGGCAAGACGACCATCATCCGCGCGGCCGCGCACCTGCTGCCCCCCATCCGCCGGATCGCGGGGTGCCCCTACAATTGCGATCCCGCCCGGCCCCACTGCCCGCTGCACCGCGCCCTGGCGGCGGAGGATCTGGAGCGGCTGGGGACCGAGACCGTGCCGGCGCCCTTTCTGGAGATCTCGCCGTCCGCCAAGATCGGCACGGTGGTAGGTTCGATCGACCTCGGCCGCCTGACCGACCCGTCCGCCCCCGAGGCGGCGCTCCTCCCTGGCACCCTGGCCCGGGCGCACCGCGGCGTCGTGTTCGTCGACGAGGTCAACCGGCTGGCGGACACCGGGCCCGAACTCGCGGACGCGCTGCTGGACGTGATGGGTACCAAACCCGGCCGGCTGCAGATCGAGGAGACGGGCCTCCCGGCGGTCGTCATCCCCTGCCGGGCCACGGTGTGGGCCGCCAGCAATCCGGACGAGGAGCCCGGCCCCCTGGCCGACATCCGGCGGCAGTTGGCCGACCGCTTCGACCTGGCGGTGGCGATGCGCCGTCCCGCTGAGCCGGCGGCGGTGGTCGCCGTGCTGGGCCGCGACGAGTTCGTCGAGTACGCCGGGCAGCGGCGGCGGCGCCCGGCCGCCGCCCACCCGGCGGGGGACGGAGACCTCGCCGCTGCGGCCTTCCCGGATGCCGAAGCCGCGGCCGACCCGGACGCCGCCGCCGGCCTGCGGCAGCAATTGCACGCCCGGGCCGCGCAGCCGGTGCCGCCGCTCCCGGTGGAGTTGCGCGAACTCCTCGCGCGCATCTATTGCGACTTCCAGGTCGAGAGCCTGCGGGCGGTACAGGCCTGGCAGTCCGCGGCCCGGCTGCTCGCCCTGCGCGCCGGACGGCCGGCCGCGGAGTACGGGGACCTGCAACGCAGCGCACCCTTCGCCCTCCGCCACCGCCTGGAGCCGGAGGAACTGGCACGGCTGCTCGACCACCTGGAACTCGGCGGTGCCCCGGCCGTCGAGTCGGCGGCGCTGGCGGGCACGACGGCACCCCAGGCTGCGCCGGCCCCAGCCGCACCCTCCCTGGAGGAGGGGGAGCCAGACCCCGGGCGGGTCGACGGAGCGGACGCCGCGCCCCCGGCCGCGGGCGGGAGGGCCGCACGCCGCCCCTGGTGGCAGCGCTGGGGCCGGGGCGCCCCGCCGGTCGCGGCCGCCCCGGCTCCGGCGCCGCTACGGCTCGGCGATCCCACCGCCATGCCGGTGATCACCCCGAGGCAGCCCGCCCGCTTCCTGACGGACCTGCCCCCCGACGCGCTGGTGCTGCCCTCGATCCCGGCGCGGAGGGGAGGGCAGTGACGGAGGAGGCCGCGCGCTGCCTCGGGCGCCACCTGCCCCTCGGCGCCCGGGTCGGGGAGTCGGCGGTGGTGAGCACCTGCGTGCACGTGCTCACGCCGGCCGACCCGGACGCCGTCACGGTGCTGACCGACCGCGATGCGGGCCAGGTGTTCTACGGCCGCCCCGCACCGGGAGAGATCGTGCACCTCGATGTCTTCCACGCGCCGGGCGCGGTGCCGCCCGAGGCGGTGGCCGCCGCCTTTCGCGACGCGGAGCGGCGCTACGGGGCCCCGGGTGTCTGCGCCGACCTCTTCGACCTCCAGACGGGCGTCGGCGGTGGCCGCGTCAGCGGCGATCTGCGCGGCGGGCGGCGCTCCACCGTCCTCGCCGCCCACCGCGGCCATGTGCATCTGGCCGGCCGCCTGTCCCCCGGGGACACCGGCTTCTGCTTCGCCCTGCTCGCGGCCGTGGAGCGCGCCGTGGCGGCCGCCGGACCACAGTTGCGCAAGCCCGAGCGCGTCCTCGCCGCCATGGTCGGCCCAGCGGGCGGGGCCGGGCCGGCCGACCTGCGGGACTACGCCGCCCTCACCGATACGCACCTCCGCGGGGACCGGGGAGGAGGGGGCGGCAGCGACGCGGCGCCGTCGGCCGCCGCGCCGACGGGCGATGACGCGCGGATCCTGGCGGCGGCGCGCCTCGCGGAGGAGTTCGGGGGCGCCGACGCCGCCCGGGCGGTGCTGGAGGCCCTGAGGCGGCCGGTGCCGCTGGGGGGGCTGCGCCTGCCGGGCTGCGGGGGGCTGCGCCCACGCGACGCGGTGGCCCGGCTCGTCGAGGGGGGCTGGGTCGAGCCCGCGGGCGGGCTCTGGCGGCTCACCCCCAAGGGGGCGGCGCTCCGCGAGGTCTTTGGCCGGCGCCTGCGGGAGATCGAACTGGCGCTACGCACCGCGGCGCGGCGGGTGGCGCGGAGCAGCGCGCAGGGCTTCGCGCCGGCCGGCGCCCGCCTGGGCCCGTCCGGGCGGCCCCGGGGGCGCGCCACCGTGAGCTTCCGGCGTGGCGAGCGCCTGGGGGAACTGGCGCCGGCGGAGACGGTCCTCGCCGCGGCCGCCCGCGCCGCGGCCCATGCCGCCCCCCTCCGCATCCAGACGGGCGACCTGCGCCTGCGGAGGCGGCGGCGTCGGCGGCGCGTCGATCTCTGCCTGCTGATCGACGCCTCGGCGAGCATGGAGGGCGGCCGCATGCGCGCGGCCAAGACCCTCGCCCGGCACCTGCTGCTCACCAGCCGCGACCGCGTGGCCGTCATGGCCTTCCAGGAGCGGTCCGCGGTGCTCGCGGTACCCCTGACCCGCAACTACGCCGCCGCCGAACGGGGGCTCCGTAGGGTCGTGCCGGCGGGGCTCACCCCGCTCGGCGCCGGCCTGGCCGCGGCCCGCGCCTATCTCCGCCGGAGCCACGCGCGCAACGCCCTGCTGCTGCTGGTCACCGACGGGATCCCGACGGTGAGCGGCAGCGGGGGCAGCCCCCTGGAGGAGGCGCTGCAGGAGGCCGACCGACTCCGCGGCTCGGGAGTGGCGCTCTGTTGCATCGGTCTGGAGCCCAACGAACGCTACCTGGGGGATCTGGCCCGGCGGGCAGGTGGCCGCCTGCACGTAGTCGCCGAACTGCGACCTGAACTCCTGGCCGCAGTGGCGCGGCGCGAGCGGCTTCGGCGTATGGAGGGGGGATGAGCGGTGCAGGTCCAACCGCCGCCGTCCGGCGACGCCCTCCCTGGCCCGTCGCCGTCCCTGCATTACCACCGAGGCGGCAAGATCGCGCTCGGGTCCCGTGTGGCGCTGGCGACGCGGGAGGACCTGAGCCTGGCCTACACCCCCGGTGTGGCGGATGCCTGCCGCGCGATCGCCGCCGATCCCGCGGCCTCCTTCACCTACACGGCGCGCGGCAACCTGGTGGCCGTCGTGAGCGACGGGACGGCGGTGCTCGGGCTCGGCGACATCGGTCCGGAGGCCGCCCTGCCGGTGATGGAGGGGAAGTGCCTCCTCTTCAAGCGTTTCGGCGGCGTCGACGCCCTGCCGCTCTGCCTCCGCGCCTCCGACGACGCCCGGCTCGCGGACGCGATCGCCGCCCTGGCCCCCACCTTCGGGGGCATTCTGTTGGAAGACGTGGCCTCACCGCGCTGCTTCGCGCTGGAGGCCGAACTGAGGCGGCGGCTCCCGATTCCCGTGTTCCACGACGACCAGCACGGCACCGCCGTGGTGGTGGCGGCGGGACTGCTGCCGGCCCTGCGGGCCACCGGGCGCTCGGCTGCCGCGGCGCGGGCGGTGGTCAACGGCGCGGGCGCCGCCGGGACGGCCGTGGCGGAGATCCTGCTGGACCTCGGGCTCGGGGACGTGGTGGTCTGCGACCGCCGAGGGGTGCTGGACGGGGGGCTCGACCCGCTGAAGGCGGCGCTGGCCGCCCGCACCAATCGGAGCGGCATCCACGGCGGCCTGCCGGACGCGCTACGCGGGGCGGACGTGTTCGTCGGCCTTTCGGCCGCCGGGGCGCTCTCCGCGGAGATGGTCTCGGCGATGGCCCCCCACCCCGTCGTCTTCGCGCTGGCCAATCCGGACCCGGAGATCGTGCCGGCGGCAGCGCGCGCCGCCGGGGCCGGGATCGTCGCCAGCGGGCGCTCGGACGATCGCAACCAGATCAACAACGCGCTCTGCTTCCCAGGCCTCTTCCGGGGGCTCCTCGACTGCGGGGGGCGGGGGGTGACGGCGCCGGTCAAACTGGCGGCGGCACGTGCCATCGCCGCACTGGTGGCCGAGGACGACCTCGACCGCGGCATCGTCGTGCCCGACATCTTCGACCCCCGCGTGGCCCCGGCGGTGGCCGGGGCGGTCACGGAGACCCTCTGGGCCCAGGGGCTCGCCGCCCGCCACCTGCCGGCCGCCGAGGAGGCGCGTTCGGCCGGTCGGCGCATCGCCCTGGCCCAGGGCACACCGCTGTAAGTCCGCCGCGTTCGGGCGGTCAGCGGGCGCGCATCCGGCGCGGACCCCCCTCCGCCCTCCGACACCCTCCGCAGAAGGCCCGCCGTTATAATCCGCCTGCCTTGGCATAAGGGTGGCCGTGGACCCGTCCGCCACGGCGCTCCGGAGGGAGGCGGGCGATGCGCGTCTATGCGGACCTATTCTTCCTCCTCAACGCCGGGGCCGACTACGCCCTGCTCCTGGCCGCCGGGTGGTTGGCCGGCGCCACCTCCTCCGTCCGCCGCCTGCTCGGCGGCGCGGCCTGCGGTGGGCTGTACGCGCTTGCATCCCTGTTGGTGCCCGTCCCCGCCGCCTTCTCCTGGCCCGGGGTCGCCGCCGCCGGGGCGCTCATGGCGGCCGCCGCGTACGCGCCGCGCCCGCCGCGGGTGTTCCTGCGCCTGCTGGGGTTCCTCTACGGCGCGGCGGCGATGGCGGCGGGGCTGGCCCTGGTCGCGGCCGACGGCGCGGGCTCGGGCGCCGGCTGGGCGCGGGCCGGCATTCCCTGGTGGGGCGTCGCCCTGGCGCTCGGGGGCGCCTTGGCCGGCGGCGCCGCCGCCTACGACCGGCGGCGGGTCGTCCCGTCGGGCCGCTGGATCCGCACGCTGGAGGTCGAGGTGGGCGGCCGGCGGGCCCTGTGCCGCGCCCTTCTGGACACCGGCAACCGACTCAGCGACCCGTGCGGCGACGGCCCTGCGATCGTGGTCGCCGCGGAAGTCCTCTCCGGCCTGCTGCCCGCGCCTCTCCTCCGAGCCATGCGCGCCGGACCGGAGGCGCTGGCGGCGGCGCTCGAGGCCCCGGCGGTGCCCCCGCACTGGACGCGCCGTTTCCGCCTCGTGCCGTATCGGGCCGTCGGCAGCAGCGGTGGCATCCTCCCGGCCGTCCGCCCGGACGGGGTATGGCTGGGGACCGGCGCCGAGCGGCGGCCCGTGCGCGCCGTCCTGGCCGTCAGCCCCACCCGGCTCGATCCAGAGGGCGACTTCGCCGCGCTGGTCCCGATCGGGCTCATGGCGGCGGATGCCGCCGGAGGGCGGGCGCCTGTCGGCGTCCGTGCGCTGAGCAACGTCTCAGAAGGTGGTGCGGCCAAGTGATGCTTGTGGCCGGGGACGCCTCCGCCGCACGGCGGGAGCCGGGGTTCGTCCGCGTGGTCCGCTCGTTGCTCGGCGCGCTTCGCCGTGTCCTCCAGGTCTGGACGGGTCGCATCCGGCCGCTCCTGCGCGCCCGGCTCGCCGGGCCGGCGCCGGTGCACTACGTGGGCGGGGCGGAGTCCCTGCCGCCCCCGCTGTCGGCGAGCGAGGAGGAGCACCTCATCGCCCGGCTCGCGGCGGGCGACGCGTCGGTGAAGCCGGCCCTCATCGAGCGCAACCTGCGCCTGGTCGTGTATATCGCGCGCAAGTTCGATAACACGCGCATCGCGATCGAGGATCTCATCTCCATCGGCGCCATCGGCCTCATCAAGGCCGTGCATTCCTTCGACCCCGGCAAGCGCATCAAGCTTGCCACCTACGCCAGCAAGTGCATCGAGAACGAGATCCTGATGTTCCTGCGCCGATCCTCGCGCACCCGCAGCGAGGTCTCCTTCGACCAGCCGTTGAACGTCGACTGGGACGGCAACGAATTGCTCCTGCAGGACATCCACGGGACGGACCCGGACCTCGTGTACCGCGACATCGAGGACGAGGTCGACCGCGTCGTGTTGCGCAAGGCCCTGACCAAGCTCACCCGCCGCGAGCGCCGCATCGTGGAACTGCGGTACGGCCTCCAGGACGGCGTGGAGCGGACGCAGAAGCAGGTCGCCGACTGCCTCGGAATCTCCCAGTCCTACATCTCCCGGTTGGAGAAGCGCATCATCCGCCGCCTGCGCAAGGAGATGCAGCGCACCGGCTGAGAGCGCGGCCGCGCGCCCGGCGCCGCCAGCCCGGCATGGACCCGGCAGCACGGCCGCCACACCCGTGGCGGCCGTGGCGCGCCGTGCCGGGGCGGCCGCCCGGGCCTCGGCTTCCGGCGTCCGGTCCCCACAAAGCAACATCCTCCCATCGAATGTGGGAAGTGGGGGCGGCGGTCGCCCGCTCCATCGACAAGCATCGCGGGTTTCCCGTATGCTGCCGGGGACCACAGGTATGTTGGGGCGAATCACGATAGGTAATGTGGCTTCTTCATCGAACGTGTACTGCCTGTGGTTAACATCATCATTTCGCTTTGGGAAGTGAAGCCGTGCAGGCTCGATCCATGGCGTCCGACGTTCCCCGGCGTCAACGCCGTCGCCGCCGGCGCGTCGCCCCACGGGGCTGGCTGACGATCACCGCCGCAGTGTTGGTCGCCGGCGCGGTCGGCGTCGGGGTGGCGGCCAAGGCGTCCGGCGGCTTTCTGCCGTTGGGGGCCAAGGTCGCGGGGGTTGCTCTGGGCACGCTCCAGAGAAAGCTGCGCTCCGGGCCCGCGGTGCGCGTGCAGCCGCAGGAGCCGGTCAGCGTGCTGGTGCTCGGCACCGAGGCGGCGCCCGGGTACGCCGGGCCCCAGCTCACCGACTCGATGATGGTCATGTCTCTGGATCCGAACTCGCACACGGCCTCCATGCTGTCGGTGCCGCGCGACCTCTGGCTCAACATCCCCGGCTTCGGCGACCAGCGCATCAACACGGCGATGGAGAACGTCGGCGTCGCCGGCGCCGAACTCACCGTGGAGAAGTACGTCGGCGTGCCGATCGAGTATTACGCGATCGTGAACTATCCGGCGCTGGTCAAACTCGTCAACGACGTCGGCGGCATCAACGTCGATGTGCCGTACAACATCTATGATCCGCAGTATCCCAACACCGCGGAGAACAAGAACACGCTCTTTCAACTCTCTGCCGGGCCGCACCACCTCGACGGGGCGACGGCGCTGCAGTTCGCGCGCGAGCGTCATGCATTCGCCGACGGGGACATCCAGCGCCAGCGAGACCAGCAGTTGGTCCTCTACGCCCTCAAGAACGCCCTGTTGCAGCCGCAGAACCTGACGAAGCTGCCGCAGATCATCGGCGACATGGAAAACCTCGTGCAGACGAACCTGCCCTACGCCGACATCCCGCAACTGGCGTTGGAGGCCCTGAAGGTCCCCAAGGCCAGCATCCACTCCGGGGTCTTCGACTACACTTCGGGCGCCGTGACCAACTACACGACATCCGGCGGGGCGGACGTCCTCCTCCTGCATCCGGGGCCGGCCGGCCAGATCGTGCAGCAGACGTTCGGGACCCTCCTGCACCAGATGACGCCGCTGACGGTGCAGGTCCAGGACGGCACCGCCGCCCAGAAGGCGGGGGCATACTTCACCGGCGTCCTGCAGAACATGGGCGTCCAGACGCAGCCATCCGTGCCGGCGGCCCAGACCGACCTCAAGGACAACCACGTCTACGTCAACACGGCGGTGGTGCACCTGTCGCGGACGGCCGCCCTGCCCACCGAGGCCGTGATCCTGGGGCAGATGCTGGGCACGCAGGCGGAGACGCAGAGCATTCCGGGTTCGAGGGCGCAGATCGTGGTGGAGTTGGGAAGCGCCTTCCCCAGCGTATAGGACGGCACCGCCAAAGTCGGTTCCCGCGCCGGCTCGGCGCCGAAAGCCCTTGGGGCCCAAGGGACGTGGAAACGGGGCCTCGCAAAAGGGGACTTTTGCAGCGGCCACACAGGGGGCGTTCGGGGCGGGCCGGGGGCGGCCCGCCCGCTTCGAAGCACCCCGCCCGAATGCCTATGCCCCCCGGCCCGGGGGCAGACTTCCCCCACGGGGGTGAGACGCATGCCGAGCAAGACGTCGGAGCGCGTCGCCGTGGGGGATCGCCTCAGTTGCGCGCGTTGCGGTACGGAGGTGCGGATGGAACAGGTCGGCGGCGGGCGGATCCAGTGCTGTGCGCAGCCCTTGGCCGCGGCATCCGGGGGCGCCGTGCCGGCGGCCCAGGCAGCTGGGCCCGGGGCACGGGCGCGCTGCAACGGTTGCGGCAACGAGGCCGAGATCGAGCGCGACGGCGGCGGGCATCTCTCGTGTTGTGCCGATCCGATGGCCCGGGCGTGACGGGTGGCCCGCGCGCGCCGGGGGCGGCGGTGACCCTGCGGGGTCGCCGCCGCGCGGTGTTGACCGCGGCGACGGTTTAGGACTAAACTCCCGGTGTCCGCGGCGGCCACCGGAGGGGAGAGCGGCGGATGGTCCGGCCGGAAGTCCTGCCCTGGCTTCGCTTGGCGCGCGTGTATCAGAAGATCGTGCACGCCATGGTGGAGCACCTCCGCCCGTACGGCCTGACCGGCGCCCAGTTCGACGTGCTCGCCCAGGTGGGTGCGGCGGAGGGCCGCACGCAGCAGGAATTGGCGGAGGCGCTGCTCACGACCAAGGGCAACGTCTGCCAACTGCTCGACCGCATGGAGGCCGGCGGCCTCCTCCGGCGCGTGCAGGACGGACGGGTGAACCGGCTCCACCTCACGCCCGCAGGGCGGCGCCTTCACGACCTTGTGGTGCCGGCACACGAGGCTTGGGTGGCCGGGCGCTTCGCGGCGCTCACGCGGGAGGAGAGGGCGTTCCTGTCGGCGGTGCTGCGCCGGTTGGAGCGTTCGTCGCCGTAGGCCCGGCGGGGCGGGCGCCCCTCGGATCCGGGAGGGGCCGGGAGCGGTCGGGGATGGCGTGGCGGGGCAGGGCCGGACGGCGGCGGGCGGGTGGACAAGCAGTGGGGGGTGTGCGGCAGGCATGGGGGCGAAGCTGGCGATCGTGTACTACAGCATGACGGGGCGCACGTACCGGGTGGCGCAGGCGGTGCAGGAGGGCGCGCAGGCGGCGGGTGCGGAGACGCGCGTACGCAAGGTGCGTGACCTCGTGTCCCCGGAGGTCATCGCGGGCATGGCCCCGTGGCAGGCCAACGTCGAGGCCACGGCCGGCGTACCGGAGGCGTCCCTGGACGACCTGGAGTGGGCCGACGGGTACATCTTCGGTACGCCGACGCGGTACGGGTCGATGGCCGCGCCGTTGAAGCAGTTCATCGACTCGACCGGCCCCCTGTGGGGCCAGGGCAAGCTGGGGAACAAGGCGGCCGCCGCCTTCACCGGGGCGCAGAACCCGCACGGCGGCCAGGAGTCCACCCTGCTCTCCCTGTACAACGTGTTCTACCACTGGGGCGCCGTGATCGTCGCCCCCGGCTACACGGATCCCGCGGTCTTCGCGGCTGGCGGGAATCCCTACGGCGTCAGCCACACCGCCAACCGGGACAACGTTGCCGACGAGGTGTTGGCGGCCGCCCGCTACATGGGCGGCCGGGTCGCGCGTTACGCGACGGTCATCGCGGAGAACCGCGGCAGGCTCTGAGTCCCTGCCGGCGGCTCCCTTTCCGATCCAGCCGACCTGGGACACCGTTGCCGACGAGGTGTTGGCGGCCGCCCGCTCCATGGGCGGCCGGGTCGCGCGATACGCGACGGTCATCGCGGAGAACCGCGGCAGGCTCTGAGCCCCTGCCGGCGGCTCCCTTTCCGATCCAGCCGACATGGGACACCGTTGCCGACGAGGTGTTGGCGGCCGCCCGCTCCATGGGCGGCCGGGTCGCGCGATATGCGACGGTCATCGCGGAGAACCGCGGCAGGCTCTGAGCCCCGGGCGGGGGACGGACGCTCGGTCCGCCCCCCGCCCGATGCCCCTGCCGGCGGCTCCCTCTCGCGGTCCAACCGACGGGCCGCCGGCGGCGGGGCACCCTGGGCGGCGGATCCCCGCCGCTCCGCCATCGCCGGGGATCCGCCGCCGTTGGGGCGGTGGGGGCCCAAGGCGGCCGCGGCTCCGGGCGGGCGGCGCGCCCCCGGACTCCCGGCCGGCCTCGCCCGGCTCCGAGCCCGCCGCCACCCGCTCCGCTACGCGGTGACCGACGAGCCCATGCCGAGCCAGGCGAGCAGGTCCCGCTGGGCGGCGCCCCAGGGGAGCCGCCGCAAGAGGTCCCAGACGGCGAAGCGCACCTGCACCTGCGCGCCGGCCGCCCCGCCGGGACCGCCGGGCGCCACTGCGTCGTCCAGGGCGACCTGCGCGTGGCCGGAGACCCATTCGAGCAGGGCTCGGCGCTGGGCGGGGGATAAGTCGCGCACCGGCTCGGCCGCCCCGGCGGGTCCGACCACCGTCAGGTCCCCGTGCACGGTCACGAACGCCAACGGGGGAAAGAGGACCGTCCACCAATTGTGGCCGAGCCCCGCCCCCAGCGTCACCACCAGCGCGGGCACCCGCCCGGCGGGGAAGGCGAGCAGGCCGATGCGGCGGGCCGGGAGGGGCGCGGGTCCCAACCGGACGCCGGCGGTCTGTCCCTCCCGTCCGGCCACGGCCGCCGCGACACGAAGGATGGCCGGGAGCCGGGCCGCCACATACGCCTGGGCGTGGGCCTCGCTGCCCGCGTGGGCCAGACCGGGAGCGAGCAGCGCGAGCACCGCGTCCCGCACCTGGAGTTTGACGGCCTGATCGGCCGGCCGGTTCGAGGCGCCGATGACGCGCAGATCGAGCATCCCGCCCGCCCCCGCGGCCCGTCCGCCGATGCCGGCGGCCGCGCCGAGCAGGCCGGCCGCCAAAACGATCATCCCGGCGGCGCCGGCCACGGTCGCCGCGCGACTCCGGCGCCGCGCGCGGGGCGCGCCTGCGCCGCCACGCGGGAAGGGATTCGCCCAACCGCGCAGCCAACGCCGCAGCGCGCCCGCGGGCCTGTCACCGCAGCGCGCCGTCCGGGTCCCCGCCGTCGGTTCCGCTCCCGCCTGCCGCTGCTCCATCCGGCGTTCTCCCCCCGCCGCGCGGCGGCCGGGTGGCCCCGCGCGCCCCGTCCCTGACAGCGTCGGCGCAGGGGAGTCAGGGTATACCTGCGGCGCATCCGTTCTTTCGTTCCGCCGCATTTCCGGGGGCACATCCGCCGAGGCGGCGCCCGCCCGGCCCTTGCCGCTTCCGCCGGTGGGGCCGGTTGGGTGGCGCGGGCACCGGTCGGCGGAAAGGGGCGAGCGGGGGATGGCGTTGTGCGCGCTGCGGTGACAGGCAGGGGCGGCCGACGATTCGCGGCGGATCGCCCCTGCAGGGGCCCGTGCCCGCGCGGCTCCGGAGATGACCGGCAGGCCTGGACAGCCCCGACGCTTCGACCTGCGTTGCCGCTGCCGGGTGGCGCGGAGCCTCCGCCGGCGGAAGTGGGGTATGTGGACGCGCCTCTCGGGCCCGCCGGCGAGCAACCGGGGGAGGCGTGGTGTCTGCGGCTGAGCGCAGCGCATCGCCGCAGGCCCAGGGGGACAAGGGGTCGGAGCCAAGAGGGCGCTGCGAAAGCGCACCTTCGCAGCACCCTCCCAGACCCGGTTGCCGTTGCGCGCACGGCGTGGGTGGGGGGGGGGCGTTCTCAGGCCTGCACTGATGGAGAGGGGGAGGCGTCTACACCGCGCTTCGCCCCGGCCCAGCCGGCCAGACGCGCGGCCAGGACGGCCGTAGCGACCACGAACAGCAGGACGAGGCCGCCGATCAGGGGGGTGAGGTTCTCCACGGCGATCGCGCTCACGCCGAGCCATCCGCTCACCGCATACAGGGCCAATACCGCGTCGCGATGGCTCAGCCCGAGACGCAGCAGGCGGTGGTGCACGTGCGCCTCGTCGCGGGTGCCGACCATCTGTCCCCCGCGCCAGCGGCGCACGATGGCCATGACCGTGTCGATGACGGGCAGGCCGACGGCGAGGGCCGGCACCGCCAGGGTGACGGTGGTCGGGCCCTTCAGGGGGCCGATCACCGCGATCGCGCTCAGGGCGAAGCCGAGAAACAGCGCACCCGCATCCCCCATGAAGATCCGTGCCGGGTGGAAGTTGAACGGGAGGAAGCCGAGGCAGCCGCCGAGGAGGGCCGCCGAGGCCCATGCAGCCGCCCACATGTGGGCCCCGAGGGCGACCGCGAGCAGGGTCGCCGCCGAGATGCCGGAGACGCCGGCCGCGAGGCCGTCCAGGCCGTCGACGAGGTTGACCGCGTTGGTGACCGCCACCACCCACAGCACCGTCAGCGGCCAAGCCGCCCAGCCGAAGGCGAAGTAAGCGCACACGTCCCGCGAGAAGGGTACGTGCATGTCGACGATGGTCGCGCCGTGCGCGCAGAGGATGAGCGCCGCGCCCACCTGGCCCGCCAGCTTGACGGCCGGACGCATACCCCGGCCCTCCGCGTCCGCGAGGAAGGGGGCACGGCGGGCCCAGAGCGGGCCGAGGTCGTCGAGCACGCCGAGCGCGAGGATGAGGAGGCCGCCCTCCAGCAGTCCCTTGATCCTGCCGCCGTCGCCGCCGACGAACGGCGCCCCGAAGAGGAACAGGGCGGCCACGCCGAGCACGAAGCCGGCGAAGATTCCGACGCCGCCGAGATAGGCCACGGGCCGGCGGTGGATGTGCCCGGGGCCGGGGTGGGCCACCGCGCCCAGACGGAGGGCCAGGCGGCGCAGGAGCGGGGTGAGGGCGAGGGCGCCGGCCAACGCGAAGGCGATGCCGAGGAGCATGGGCGCCGGTAGGCCGGCCGTCCCCGGAAGGTGCACGGTGCCGGTGAGGATGCACCACGAGGGTAGGGAGGACGCGGCCGCGATGCCCACGGGCGTCGTCACGGGCGGCCCCCCTCGCCAAGGAAGTCGGGCGCGGGCGACGCGCCCAGGGGGGCGGGCAGGCCCCCGTCTTGCCTTTATCGCACGGCGCCGCCGAGGGGGCAAGTGGGGAATCCGGGGTGGAACGGGTGTTGTGGGTGGAACCGGCGCGAACGCTCTCCCGCCCGAAGCGGGCCGATGTCCGCGGCCGCCGGCGGCATGGCCGCCCCCCGGGGGGCGCGTTTGCGCGGCGCATGGCGTCCAGGATGGGCCCCGCGGCGCCCGGCCGCGGCAGGTGGCGGCCGGACTCCCCTCCTGGACGGCCCTGAAACGGTCGGTTTCCGCCCCGGACGCGAAGCGGAGTCCCTTGGGGGACAAGGGGTATCGGGGCAGTAGCCTCGCGAAGGGGGACTTTGGCCGCGGCCGCCTGGGCGCCCACCCCTGCGCAGGGGCCCGGCGCCGCGCGCCTCAGACGAGCTTGCGCATCTGCAGCAAGGCGGCCTTCTCCAGCCGGGAGACCTGGGCCTGGCTGATGCCGATCTCGTCGGCGACCTCCATCTGCGTCTTGCCCTGGAAGAAGCGCAGGTCGATGATGGTCTGTTCCCGCGGGCCGAGGCGCCGGATGGCCTCCCGCACCGCCAGCCCCTCGAGCCAGTTGTCGTTCTCCGTCGTCTCGTCCTTGACCTGATCCATGACGTAGATGGGATCGCCGCCGTCCTCATAGATCGGCTCAAAGAGCGAGACCGGCTCCTGGATCGCGTCCAGGGCCGCCAGGACCTCCGAGTAGGGCGCGCCGAGTTCCTGCGCAATCTCGGCGACCCGGGGCTCGCGGCCGTGGCGGTGCGTGAGGTTGTCGCGCACCTGCAGCGCCTTGTAGGCGAGGTCCCGCAGGGACCGGCTGACGCGGATGGGATTGTTGTCGCGCAGGTAGCGACGGATCTCGCCGATCACCATCGGCACGGCGTAGGTGGAGAACCGGACGTTCTGGCCCAGGTCGAAGTTGTCGATGGCCTTCATCAGGCCGATGCAGCCCACCTGGAAGAGGTCGTCGACAGGCTCCCCCCGGTTGTTGAAGCGCTGGATGACCGAGAGCACCAGGCGCAGATTGCCCTGGACCAGTTCGCTCCTGGCGGCGTCCCGCTCCTCCGGAGTGCCGTCCTGCATCCGGCGGAAGAGGACGCGCATCTTCTCGTTCCCCAGCACCGGCAGTTCGGCCGTGTTGACGCCGCAGATCTCGACCTTCCCGGTCAAGCGCACTCCCCCCGTCGCTCGGAGGGAGTATCCCCAGGCCCGTGGGGCGGATGCATGCGACCGAGCGGGCGGCGGGATCGTGCCGCCACACCTGTGGCGGCCGGGGGAGTGCGCGTCGCGGCAGCCCCTTCCGCCGCGCGGGGGTGCTGCGTCGCGGCGGCGGCCGCCGGGGATTGCGGGCGGGGCCGCCAAGGCTTGCGGGGTGGCGGGCGCATCGCCACACTGGCCTCATGGCGGCTCGGACGTGGTGGCGGTTTGCGGCCTGGGCCTCGGCCTGGGTCCTGTCGGTCCCGGTGCTGGCGCTCACGCTGGCCGGCCTCGCCGGCCGCGCGGTGCCGGTCCTCTCCGCGGTCGCGGCCGGCATCGCCGCCGCCCTGTTGGCGGCGTTCGGATGGGGGGCGCGCAGCGAACGGGCGCCGGCCCCGCCCTGGCGGTGGTCGGCGCTCCTCGGGGGTGCCCTCCTGGCCGTGGGGATCGACGCGGCGGTGCGCGCCGGCATCCACCCGTCGCCCCTGTCGGCGTTGCCGGCCGCCGTCGCCGTCGCGGCCCTCGCCGCCTACCACCGCTGGACGGAACGGGGCCTGCCGCCGGGATTCGCGTACCGCATCACCGGGGCCGCGCGCGTGTGCGCCACGGCCGCCGCCGCCCTCTGGGCCGTCGCGGCGGCCCACGGCGCCACCGTCCTCACCCGGCTGCCCGCCCGGGGGCTCGGCGGCGCCGTTTACCTCGGCGTGGGGCCGCTCGGCGCGGGCGCCATCCTCTGGGAGTACGTGCGGCCGGGACTCAGGGGCGGCGGTCGAGCAGCCAAAAGAAGATCAAGGCCAAACCGACGAAGAGCGGGACCAGACCCCCGAGCAGCCACGGCCCGACACCCAGGGTGAGGAGCCCCAGGAGGAGCGCCGCGCCGACGGCCGCCGTGATCATCCCGGCCAGCAGGCGGCGGCGCGGGCCGGCGGGCTGGCCCACGGCCGGCGGTGCCGCCGGATCCGGTCCGTCCCAGGGGTCGCGCGGGGGCGGGGCCATGACCGCGCCCCGCGCCAGCGCCTCGTAGTACGCCCGCCGTTCCAGGTAGCGCAGGTTGCGCGTGTAGGCCGCGTAACCGAGGGCCAGGGCCACGACCAGGGCCCAGGCGACGTAGCCGACGGCGCTCATCTCAAGCCGCCCCCTTCGGGCCGCCCGCCCGCCCGGACACGCCGGTCCAGAGCACGCGGCCGTTTGTGGTCTCCAGGGTCAGGGTCCCGAGGCTGTCGCCGGTGGCGTCCGGCCACAGGGTCTGCCCGCTTGGCGTGGAAACGACGTAGTGTCCGGCCGGTGCGGGGGTGCCGAGCGAGAAGTGGATGTCGCCGTTGACGGTGACCGCCTGCCCGCCCGTGCCGCCCGTGCCGGCGTAGTCGATCCCGCCGTTGACGTCGCGGAGGTCGATGTTGCCGGGCTGCACGCCGGAGAGGGTCAGGTGGCCGTTGACGGTATGGGCCCGTACGGCGCCCGCCACCTGGGCCCCCGCAATGTCGATGTCGCCGTTGAGGTCGCTGAGGACGAGGTCGCCTGGGACCGTCACCCGCGTCACCGTGATGCGCCCGTTCCTGTCTGACACCGCGAGGTTGCCGTGGAACCCGGATACGCGCACCGAGCCGTTGACGTCGCTGACGGCGGCGCCGGGGTGGGTGCCCGTCACCGCGATCGACCCGTCGGTCTGCCGGAGCGCCAGGGAGGCGCCGGTCGGCAGCGCGACGGCCACGGCGATTCCGGGGCCGAAGCAGCACCAGGTCAGCGGCCAGGCTGGAACCGTCACGGTCAGCGCCGGTCCAGCTTCCGCCGACGTCTCGTGCCAGATGAGCCGCTCCCCCGGCAGGCGCGGCCCGGCCGCCGACACGGTCACGGCCACCCCGCCCGGCGGCCCGTCGGTGACGGAGACGTGCCCTCCGGGCCGCAGTGTCAGGTTCAGCGTCTGCCCGGCGGCGACCGGCACCGTCCTGGTCGTGCCCATGGCGGCGCGCGTACCGGAAGGAACGAACGGGCGCGGCAGCACGAGCGCGATCGCCGCCAGGGTCGCCAGGGCCAGCAGGCCGACGGCGACCAGGGCCGGCAGGCGCCAGGATGGCACTCTCAATCGCCTCACCCCCGTTCCAAAGACCGCGGCGGCGCGGCTCCGGTTTCACCCGCGCGCCCGGCCGGGTCGGAACCGCACCACCCCCCGGGCCCTGAAACCTGAGGGCGGGTGCCCCAGTCTTCAAGGAGGGGCCGGGTATCCGCGGGGCCGGGCGGAACGATGCTCTTCCGGGGGGTGGCCCGCGTGCCGGAGGTCCCGGCCGGGGAGGAGCGGCTGCTGACCGCGGCGCGCGCGGGCGACGCGGCCGCCTTCGCCGCCCTGGTCCGGCCGCACCTGGACGCGCTGGTCGCCTTCAGCGCGCGCGTCGGCCCCGGGCCGGACGCGGCCGAGGACGTGGTGCAGGACACCCTCCTGCGGGCATGGCGGCACCTGGACGGCTTCCGCGGGGACGCCCCCTTCCGGACCTGGCTGTTCTCGATCGCCTGGCGGGCCGCTCGGACCGAGGGCGCCCGGGTCACCCGGGCCCCGTTGCCCGCGGCGGAGTTGCCGGAGGTGCAGAGCCCGGAGCCGGGACCGGAGGAGCGGGGCGTCCGCGCCGACCTCGCGGCCCGGGCGCATGGGGCGCTGCACCGGTTGACGCCGCCGCAGCGGGCGGCGATCCTGCGGGTGGACTGGGCGGGCGAGACGCTGGCGGAGGCGGCCCGCGCCATGGCGATCCCGCTTGGCACCCTCAAGACGCACCTCTTTCGCGGGCGACGCCGCCTGGCGCAGTTCGTGGACCCGGAGTCGGTCGGGGGAGGGGGCAAGGAGCGATGACCCCCGAGGAGTTGGAAGCGGAGATCTCGCGCATCGCCGGCCCGGAGGCGGCGCCGGCGGACCGGGCGCTCTTGGCGCGCGCCCTGGCCGAGGCTGCCGCCCCCCCCCGGGCGCCGGCCTTGCTCCGCCGCGACGTGGAACGCCTGCTCCGACGCCTGCCGTCCCATGGGCGGCGGGCCCCGTGGGCGGCCGGGGCAGTCGCGGTGGGGGTGGTGGTGTTGGCCGGCGGCGTCGCGGCCTGGTCGGCGCCCATGCTGGCCGTGCTGCTGGAGGGTACGGGCGCCTTCCTGCTGCGGATCGCCCCGGACCTGACCTGGGCGCTGGGCGGGGGCGTCGTGGCCGCGGTGTGCGTGGCCCTGACCGGCGATCCCCGACGCCTCTGACCGCGGCCCGGCCGCCGGCCGTGTGCTGCGCGCCGTCCCGCCGGCATAGCCATGGTCCCCGCGGGCACCGGGGGGCGTGCTTTCCCCTCCGGCACGCGGAGCGGCCCCGGCGCGGCCCGCGGGGGGGAACGATCCGAGGCATGGTGAAGCTATCGGCCCTGCGCGAGCGCGACATCGTCAGCGTCGCCGACGGGCGGCGCATCGGCGCGGTCGGCGATCTGGAGATCGACCCCGAGAGCGGACGGGTCGTCGCGCTGCTGATCCCCGGGGCGGCGAAGCTCTTCGGACTGCTCGGCTCCGAGGGCGACCTGCGCATCCCGTGGACGGAGATCGTGACGATCGGGACCGACGTCATCCTGGTCCGACAGGCGCCGGCGGGCGGCGCCCCGGAGGGATAGGGATTGCAAGAGGGTTGGGTCTGGCTCCCGGACGGGGCGGATGGCGTCGCCCTGTGGCGTGTGGCGACCCTGGAGGCCGCCGGGGCACACGCCGTCTTCTCCGCGCGCGGGGGCGGCTGCAGCCCGCCGCCCTGGGAGAGCCTCAACCTCGGACTGGCGGTCGGCGACGACCCGGACCGCGTCGCGGAAAACCGGCGCCGCTTCGCCCGGGCGGCCGGTTTCTCCCCCGACGCCGCGGCCACTGCGCACCAGGTCCACGGCGCCGCCGTGGCCGTCGTGATCCGGCCAGGCGCGGCCGGCCCGGCGGACGGCCTCTGCACCGAGTGCCCCGGCGTCGTCCTGACGATCGGGGCGGCGGATTGCGCCGTGGTCTACCTGGTCGACACGGCGCGCCGCGCGGTCGGGCTGTGCCACGCCGGCTGGCGGGGGACGGCGGCCGATGTGGTCGGACGCACCGTGGCCGCGATGGCCGAGGCGCACGGCAGCCGTCCCGAGGACCTGGTGGCCGCGATCTCCCCTTCCATCGGTCCCTGCTGCTACGAGGTGGACGAGCCGGTCATCCGTGCGCTGCGGGATGCGGCGCCGTGGGCCGACGACGTGCTCCGTCCCGGGCTGGCCGGGCACGCCCGGCTCGACCTGGCGGGTGCCAACCGCCGCCGCCTGCGGGACGCCGGGGTTCCCCCCGGGTCGATCCATGCGGCGGGCGTCTGCACGGCGTGCCATGCCGAGCAGTTGTACTCGCACCGCCGCGACCGGGGGCGCACCGGCCGCATGCAGGCGGCGCTCTGGCTCCCTCCCGTGCCGCCGGGGGGGCGTTGAGCGGGCGTAACTGCTGTGCAGCCCCGCCCTGGGGGTGCACAGCGGTGACTTCTCCGGTCCATCCCGGCAACCGTCGGCACACGCCTGCCCCGACGTTCGGCCACCGGCCGGCGTGGGGCGCCGACGGGCGCCGCGATACCCTGCCCAGCCTGATCGACGTCGTGGGTGCGGTACATTCCTGCATCCGTCCTCCGGTGGCGTTCCCGACCAGGCCTGCTTGCAGCCGTGCAACCCCTCGACTTCTCCGGGGTGCCGAGCAGTTACGAGCGGGCAGGGGGCCCCCGGGCGGGGAAGGCCCGCAGGCCGGACCCCGGACCCGCCGCACATCCCCGGTGTGCCATCGGTGCCCCGGATCCCTCCCGCGCGGCACCCGCCGCCGGGGGATGCCGCGCCCGTCCCTGGCCGCGCTGCGCCCTCCGGCCCGATTCGACGCCGTCGCGAAGGGGCGCGGAACTTGCGGCGGCCCTGTCAGGAGGGTTGGCGGCCGGCCGGGGGAAGCCGCCCCCGTCCGGCCGCGGTCCCGCCGCGCATCCCCGATGCGCGAGGCGGCAGACAGTCCGGCGGCCGGGCGGGGGAGCACCCGCCGTGAAGCTGACGTCCCTTCGCGCCTCCAGCCATAGCGGTGCACGGCCGGCGGCCTCCCGCCGCAGTCGGGGGGGCCGCGCGCGCGCCGCGCCGCGCCGCCCGGCGGGGGCCGGTCCCCGGACGCCGCCACCGACCGGCGCCACATGGGTGCCGGACCGCCGGCTGGCGGCTATTCCCGCGGCATTGGCGGTGGCGGCGGCCGTCTTCGCGGGTACGCCGCGCCTGCTGCTGGCCCTTGGTGGCCCGACAGCGGCGCATCCGGGCACGCTCACCCCGTCCTGGACGGCGCCGGCGGCCTTCGTGCACCCGGGATCCCCGGTGGATCTGCCGTCCGCCGGACAACTCCTCGGGCTGCTGGGCCCCGGGCTCGTCCCGGCGGGGGCCCGCCTGGCCCTGTTCGCCCCGGTGCCTCCCGTCCGGATCCCCACCGCCTTTGTCGGCGCCGTGCGGCGGGCGCCGCAGGGGACCCCGCGCGAGGCGGCCCGCCCCTTCGCGGCCGCGCTCGTCTGTCTGCGCCGGGCCTGCGCCGCCCCGGTGCCGGCGGCCACCCCGGCCGCGCCGCGGGATGCGGGCGTCCCCGCCGGTGGGACGGGGTGGTTCTCACCGGGTTGGGACCCCCTCGCGGCACTGCCGCCTGCCGCGTACTCCGACCTGCCGCCGCGGGCGGTGCTGCTCCCGGTCGGCGCCGCGCCGCGACCGGGGGCGCCGCTGTCCGGCGGGGCGCCGCTGGGCAGCCTCGGCGATCCGTGGACCGGGTATTGGCTGTGCGTGCTGCCCGCCTCCGCGACGGTGGCCCTCGGGCACGCGGCGTCGGCCTCCATCGACTGGCCCGGGGCTCGCGCGCCCATGCCGGTGTCTCCGGCGGGCACCGGCCCGGCGGTCTCGGGGCGCGTCGTCGGCATCTTCGCGGCCGGGGCGCTCGGGCCCGATCCCGGTCCGCCGCCGCGCGCGACGGCCGAGGTGCGCCTGCCGCCGGTGTCCGGGCAGATCATCCCGGCGGGGGCCCTCGTCCGCGCCGGGACCACAGCCGGGGCAGCGGTGGTCGCCGTGTCCGCGGGGGGCCGGCTGCGCCTCCTGCACGTCAGGCCCCTGGCGGTGGTCGGTGGGCGGGCCGTCGTCGCGGGGTTGCCGGCCGGAACGCGTGTGCTGGCGCACCCCGGACGCGTTCCGGTCGCGGCTGCAGGGGGCGCATAGGGCGACGGGGAACTCTTGACGGGCGTCGGCCGGGTGCCGCAGACCCGCCCCGCGTCCCTCTGTCTCCGCGTCGACCCCCTGCAGGCAGCGGCCTCCGGCGCGGCGGCGAGGAGGGGGTGGATCGCGTGGCCTCGCGGGCGGAGGATCTAACCGCACGCTACCAAGAGATCGACCACTTGATGGGCTCCCACTGGCGTTCCCCGGAATTCCGGCGTTGGCAGGCGGCGACCACGGACGCGCTGCGCAAAGCCCTGGGCTTCCATCCCACGGTCGTCGAATTCGCGGGCCTGCGCTTCCGCGCCGGGACCGTCCAGGTGACGGCGGCGGAGGATGTCTCCGCCGCCATTCCGGCGGAGGAGCACGCAGCCCGGATGCGGCAGGACCTGGTGGAGGCCAAGAAACTGTTGCGCCGGGCCCTGGCCGCGCAGGGCGTCGACGTGGACGCCCTGCCGGCCCTCGGAACGGACGTCGGCGACCCGGTGGCCGCGGCGGCCGCCGCCGATCCGGCGCTGGCCGCGGAACGGCGCGCGGAGGCGTCGGAGGCCGGACGGCGCCTGGGGGCGGCGCTGGCCGCGGCCGCCTGGGCGCCGGCCGCGCGGGCGCTCCAGGACCTGCTGGGGTACGGCCCCACGGTGGGCAAGGCCGCAGTGGAGGCCATGGCCGCCCGGATGTCGCCGCTCCGCTAGGGCGGCTCCCGTCCGGCGCGGCCCGGTGCGCCCATCCCTGCCCGCAGACGAGGAGGCCCTCCCTCTGGATCACGCCGTGCCCCCCGACACGTCCCCGGAGACGCCCCGCGCCCTGTCCCCGCGCGCCGCGGCCATCGCCGCCGGCGTGCGGGAGGTGCGGGCGGCACTCGCCCGCGCGGCGGCCCGCGTGGGACGCGACCCGGCCCTGGTGCGGCTGGTGGCGGTCAGCAAGGGGTTCCCCGCGGCGGACGCGGCCCTGGCGGCCGCCGCCGGCGTGAAAGATCTCGGCGAGAACCGCGTTCAAGAGGCGCTGTCCAAACTGGCGGCCCTCCCGACCCCGGACTGGCACCTGATCGGCCAGCTCCAGCGGAACAAATGCCGCCTCGTGGCCGGGCGCTTCCGTCTGGTTCACGCCGTGGACCGGCCGGACCTGGCGGAGGGCCTGGAGCACGCGGCGGAACGGGCGGGCGTCGTGCAGGAGGTCCTGGTCCAGGTGAGTCTGGCCGGGCGGCCGGGGCAGGGCGGCGTCCCACCCGCGGAGGCGGCGGACCTGCTGCGCCGTGTGGCCGCCATGCCGCATCTCCTGCCGCGCGGCCTCATGGCCATCGCCCCCCCGGCGGAAGACCCGGAGCAGACCCGGCCGGCGTTCGCGACCCTGCGCGTCCTGCGCGACCGGCTACAGGCGCAGTGCGACCTACCCCTGCCGGAACTCTCCATGGGCATGAGCGGCGACTACGCCATCGCCGTGGAGGAGGGCGCGACGATCATCCGGGTGGGCCGCGCCATCTTCGGAGAGCGCGCCGCCGGGACGCCGGCCGCGGACGGGGGCCCCGGGGGGGCCGGGGCCGGGCGTCCGGAGACGCCGGGCGGATGAGGGTCTCTGCGCGTAGCGATGCGGTCCTCCCGCCGATTTCGGTGAAGGATTCTCCGCGGCCGGCCAGAACGTGCAGCCGCAAGCCCCAAAAGTCCGGCGCACCGAGGCCTCCGGGAAGCGGCCCTAGGCAGGGACGGGCTCAACAGGCGCCCTGCGGATGACGATGCAAGCGACATAAGGTGGTGTTCCCCGGTGGCATCGGGCATCTGGGACCGGATGCTGGCGTTCCTCGGCTTCGAGGAGGAGGAAGTGGAGGAAGAGCCTGCGGTCTCCCTCCAGGCGCTGGCGCCGGCCGTCCACGGGCAGGGACCGTTGGTGGCTCGGGAGGATGTGCCGCGGCGCCGGGCGGTGGCGGCCGTACGCACGGCCCGGCCGGCGTGGAGTGGGGAGGAGCGCGGTGCGGACTTCCGCGGTGGGGCGGGCTCGGGGCGCGGCGCGACCGTCACACGGTTGGTGCAGGCGTTTCCCGGCTTCGTTGTCGCCGCTCCCCGCCGGTTCGAGGAGTCCCAGGAGGTGGCCGACCACCTCAAGTCCGGCAAGCCGGTCCTGCTGCACCTGGAGGGCATCGAGCGCGAACTGGCGCAGCGCTTGATCAACTTCCTCGCCGGCAGCGTGTACGCCCTCGGCGGCGAGATGCACCGCGTCGGGGCAGCGGTCCTGTTCGTCCCAGCCGGTATCGATGTGACCATGCCCCTGTCCCTGCGGATGGGGGAGCGGGAAGGCCGCTGACAAGCGCGGCCCGCGGGTGGTGAATGCATCTTGCCTGTTTTTGGTCTCGCCTTGAGTGCGGCGCTCAGCGTACTCTTCTGGTTGGTCTTCGTTCAGGCCATTCTCAGCTGGATACCGGGTGTGGTCTCCGGCAGCGCGTGGCTGATGGCCTTGGATCGGGCCGCGGGCCGGATCACGGAGCCCCTGCTTCTCCCCATCCGCCGGCGGCTGCCGGGGGGGGCGGCGGTGGACTTCTCCCCGTTCGTGCTGCTTTTGCTCATCCAGGCGGCGCGCTGGGCGGTTGTCCGCCTGATCGCCTGATCGCCTGATCGCTCGGGCGGCGCGGGCTGCTCCGAGCACGGAGGTGTCGCGGATGTTGACGCCCCTCGACATCCACAACCAAGAGTTCCGCCGCGTGCGCTTCAAGGGCTACAGCGAGGACGAGGTGGACGACTTCCTCGACCGCGTCGTCGCCGACTTCGAGGCCCTCCTCAAGGACAACGCGCAACTCAAGGACGAACTCGAAGACCTGCGGGCGCGGGTGGAGCAGTACAAGCAATTGGAGAACACCCTCCACGGTGCGCTGATCGTGGCGCAGGAGACGGCGGAGGAGGTCAAGCAGAGCGCCCGCAAGGAGGCGCAGCTCATCGTGCGGGAGGCCGAGGAAGAGGCGGCTTCGCGCCTCAAGGGCGGTGAGGCCCGCCTGCGGGAGGCCGAGGAACGCTTCGCCCAGATGCAGCGCGAGAGTCAGGCCTTCCGGGCCCAGATCCGCAGCCAGTTGGAGGCGCACTTGGAGATCCTGCGGGAGACGTCCGCCGTGGCCCCGGCCCGCCGCGAGCGCGACGGGGTGGTGGCCCTGCCGGGTGCGGGCAGTCCGGGGGACACGCAGGTGGTACCGCGGAGCACCGCCTGAGCCCCGGGGCCCTGCGTACCGGTCCGCCCGCGCCGGGTGCCCGCCACCCCGCGGTCTGGCACGCGACGGCTGCGCCCCGCCCGGCGCGGAGGCGCGCCGGGCGGCCTGCCCGCATCTGCCGTTCGGATCCATCCCCCAGCCCCCAACGCTTCGCCCACACCCCTGCCCGCATAGCCCGACCGTCTCTCCGGCACACTCCATGGAGGGGTGTCTGAGCACGCTGCGCCGTAGCGATGTGGTTGGCCTGCCCGCGTTCGGGCAGGAGGACGGCCGTCCGGCGGGCCGTGTGTCCGACCTGCTCTTCTCGGGGCGCGGGGAGCGGGTGATCGGCCTGCTCCTGCAGGGCGGCACTTGGTGGCGCAGGCGGTTGATCCCCTTCGAGGAGGTCGCGGCGATCGGTCCGGCGGCGGTCATGCTCCGCCGGCCGGTCGTGCTGGCGGCCCGCGACGGGTTGCCGATGCGTCGGCTCCGGCGCCCGCACGCGCAGTGGCTCGGCCTGCGGGTGCTGACTCCCGACGGGCGTGACCTGGGCATCGTCGAGGACGTCTGCTTCGAACCGGGCGCCGGGGGCGCCGTCACCGGCTACCTGGTCTCGCGCGGTCTGGTGGCGGACGTGGTCGAGGGCAAGGGCTTTCTACCGCTGCATCGCGTCCGGCGCGGCGTGCGGGCAGATCCAGACGCCGAACCCGCGCTGATCGCCCGGGACGACGGAGCCGACGGCCCGATCCTGCTCGTGCCGCCGGTCTGAAGGGGGGTGGACCGTCATGCGGTGTCCGCTGTGCAACAAACTGGAGTACGGCCAGGTCGGCAACGGGCAATACTACTGCTGGAACTGCTGCTTGGAATTTCACGGGCAGCCGGGCAACTGGCGGTTTTTCAGCCTCGACGAGGAGGGCGGACTCGTCGAGATGGCCTCGGAGTTGGCCGCCGACCGGCTGGTCGCGGCGGTGGAGGACCGGCCGGTGCAGATGTCGCCGTAGGAGGGCGCTGCGAAGGTCCGCCTTCGCGGCGCCCTCCGGTCCCGGGTCCTGGGAGCCTGAGACTGCGGCGCGAGGCAGTCTCCCGGAAGGGAGCGGGCGAGATGCTGCGCGGGTTCTGGAAGGGCGTTGCCCTCGGCACCCTGGCCGTGGTGGCCCTGGCCCTCTGGAGCAGCGGCGAGACCAGGGGCGAGGCCGGCCGCGGCGGGCCGTTGCGGCGGCGGTGAGGGATGGCGATCGGCCGGACCCGGAGGCCGCCGCGGAACTGGCCCCGCAGTGGACACCGGAACTGAGGCGCGGCGCCCCGGCGGCTGCCGGCCGCACGCCCTGGGTATGGCTGCTCCCATCCCTCGGCGGATCCGCCCTGCTGCTCCTGTACCTACTCCGGGACGTCCTGACCCCGTTCGTCTTCGCTGCGGTGTTGAGCTACCTGGTCGCCCCCGTGGTCGAACGCCTGCACCGGCACGCCCGGTTGCCGCGGCCGCTGGCCATCCTCGCCTGCTACGCCGCCATCGCGCTGGCCGTGGCCGCCTTCACCGCCTTCGTGCTGCCCGATCTCGTCGCGGAATTGCAGCGGCTGGCCGCGGGGTTGCCCGGGTACGCCGTCGGCCTGGAGGCGCGTGTGTCCGCGGCGCGCGCCGGATACGGCCGCCTGCCGCTGCCGCCCGCCCTGCGCGCCGCGACCGACGCCGCCTTGCTGCGGGCCGATGCCGGCGCGCGCGCGGCGCTGGCCCAAGCCCTCGCTGGGCTCGTCGGCGCCTTCGGTTTGATCTTCCCGCTGCTTTTGGCACCGGTCGTCGCCTTCTACTTCTTGAGCGACCTGCCGCGCATGCGGACGCAGTTGGCCCGGGTCCTGCCGCCGGCGGGCCGGCAGCCCGTCCTCCTCTGCCTCGCCGACATCGACGCCGTGCTTGCCGGCTGGATCCGCGGGGAACTGCTCATCGCCTTCGCCGTCGGTGGCATGGCCACGGTCGCCGTGCTCCTCCTGCACCTGCGTTACGCGTTCACGCTGGGGCTCGTGGCCGGCATCGGCGAACTGGTACCCTACTTCGGTCCGATACTCGGCGCGGTCCCGGCCCTGGCCGTGGCCGCCGGCAGCGGCGGGGTTCCGGCCGTCGTCTACACCGGCGCCGCCTTCCTCGCGATCCAGCAGATCGAGAGCGCGTTTCTGGCCCCGCGCATCGTGGGCGGATCGGTGGGCCTGCATCCCCTGGCCGTCATCGGGGCGCTACTGGTGGGTGACCACCTGGGCGGGCTTCCCGGCGTCATCCTCGCCGTCCCCGCGGTTGGCTGCGTCCGGGTGCTGGCCCGGCACGGACTGCGCGCCTTGACGGCCGCACGTGCGCCGCGTAGGCTATCGTGAAGCCGCGCCTGGGCGCGGCTTGCCGTGGTGCCTTTCACGACCCGCGGGTGGCGGGTGCGACCTTCCATCCAAGCCATTTCCGCCGCGCCCATCGGCAACCGCGAGACGATCGCGCCGCGGCAGGCTCCCGCCGGACGGGCGAAGGCGGGGGACATGTTGTCGGCGCGACGTCGTCGCGCCCGCAGGGCATGGCGGTTTCCGGCGGACGAGCCACGGCACGGGGGGGGCTGCGCGTGCGCGGCATGGGTTCCGGCGAGATTCGCGAGACGTACCTGCGCTTTTTCGAGGGGCACGGCCACACGCGGGTACCGTCCGGCCCCCTGGTCCCTCAGGACGATCCGACCCTCCTCTTCACCAACGCCGGTATGAACCAGTTCAAGGACGTCTTCACCGGGCGGGTGCGCCTGCCGTACCAGCGGGCGACGTCGGCGCAGAAGTGCGTCCGCGCCGGCGGCAAGCACAACGACCTCGACAGCGTGGGGCGCACGCCCCGTCACCACACCTTCTTTGAAATGCTGGGCAACTTCAGCTTCGGCGACTACTTCAAGCGCGAGGCCATCGCGTACGCCTGGGACCTGGTCACGCGGCACTTCGGCCTCGATCCGGCGCGCCTCTGGATCACGGTCTACCGCGACGACGACGAGGCGGCCGACCTGTGGCGGCAGACCGCGGGCGTCCCCGCGGAGCGGATCGTGCGCCTGGGCGAGAAGGACAACTTCTGGGCGATGGGCGACACCGGCCCCTGCGGACCGTCCAGTGAACTGCACTACGACCGCGGGGAGCACCTGCGCTGCACGTCGCCGCTCTGCGGCGTCGGGGTCTGCGACTGCCCGCGTTGGCTGGAGATCTGGAACCTCGTCTTCATGCAGTTCGACCGCGATGCGGACGGGCGGCTCTCCCCGCTGCCCCGCCCGTCCATCGACACCGGGATGGGGCTGGAGCGCATGGCCTCGATCCTGCAGGGGGTCGGCAGCACCTTCGAGACGGACGGGTTCCGACCCGTTCTGGAGGCCGTGGAGGCGCTCGCCGGACGCCGCTACGACCCGGGGGAGGCGGGGTTCCCCTTCCGCGTCATCGCGGACCACATCCGTGCCTGCGCCTTCCTCATCGCGGACGGCGTCCTGCCGAGCAACGAGGGCCGCGGCTACGTCCTGCGGCGCATCCTGCGCCGGGCGTCCCGCTTCGGGCGCCGTCTGGGTCTGGACGCGCCCTTCCTCTGGCGGCTGCGACCCGCGGTGGGGGCGGCTATGGCCGGGGCTTACCCGGAGATCGACGAACGGGCGGAGTCGATCGAGGGGGCGATCCGGGCCGAGGAGGAGCGGTTCGCCGAGACCCTCGCGGACGGCCTCGGCCTGCTGGAGCGGGCGATCGGCGAGACCGTGCGCCGGGGCGAGCGGCACCTGGCCGGGGAGACGGCCTTCCGGCTGTACGACACCTACGGCTTCCCCCTGGACCTGACCCTGGACGTCGCCGACGAGCACGGACTCCTCGTGGACACCCCGGGGTTCGAGCGCGCCCTGGAGGCACAGCGTCGCCGGGCGCGGGCGGACCGGCGGGAACGCGGGGTCCGCTATGGGGACGGATCGGCCCTGGCGGGCCTCGACGAACTGCCGGAGTCCACCTTCCTCGGCTATGAGGCGCTGTCCGCCGAGGGGGAGGTCATGGCCCTCTACTCGGCGTCCGGCGCGGTACGGCTGGAGACGGCCCAGCCAGGCGAGGACGTGCTGGTGGTCCTCGACCGCACGCCGTTCTACGGCGAGGGCGGCGGTCAGCTTGGGGACACGGGGGTGCTCCGCGTCGGGGCGCGCATCGGCGCGGCGGCGGCCGGGGACGCCGATGCCCCCGTGGTACAGGTGACGGATACCCGGCGCGGGGGGCACGGGGTGCTGCTGCACGTCGGCCGCGTGGCCGGGGGGCGCCTGACGGCCGGGACGGCGCTGCGGGCGGATGTGGACGCGGCGCGGCGCCGCGAGGTGGCGCGCAACCACAGCGCGACGCACCTGCTCCACCGCGCCCTGCGCGAGGTGCTCGGCCACACCGTCCATCAGGCGGGGTCGCTGGTGGCGCCCGACCGCCTGCGTTTCGACTTCACCTGGGGGGAGTCCATCCCACCGGAGGGTCTGGCCGAGATCGAGCGACTGGTCAACGAGCGGATCCTGGACCCGCTCCCTGTGGAGTGGTTCGTGACCGGGCTGGAGGACGCCCGCCGGATGGGCGCCATGGCGCTCTTCGGGGAGAAGTACGGCCAGCGTGTGCGTGTGGTGAAGATGGGCGACTGGTCGTTGGAACTCTGCGGCGGTACCCACGTGGAGGACACGGCCGAGATCGGCCTGTTCCACCTCGTCGCGGAGTCGGGGATCGGATCGGGGGTCCGGCGCGTCGAAGCCGTGACCGGCTCGGGTGTGCTGCGGGTCCTCGCGGCGGCGGAGTCGCGTCTGGCGGAGGCCGCGGCGGCGCTGCGCGTGCGGCCGGAGGACGTCGCCGCGCGGGCGGCCGACCTCGGATCCCGGCTCGCCGCGCGGGAGAAGGATCTTGCGGTCCTGCAGCGGCAGCAGGTCGGGGCGGATGCCGGCCGTCTGGCGGCGGCCGCCCAAGAGTTGGCCGCGCCCGGCGGGGCCGTGCGCGTCGCGAGCGGTACGGTGTCCGGCGCGGGCGTCGAGGAACTGCGCGCCCTGGCCGACGACCTGCGCCGGCGCCTGGGTTCGGGTGCGGTCCTGGTGGCGGCCTCCTCCGCGGACAAGGGCGTGCTGCTCTGCGCCCTGACGGCGGATCTCGTGGGCCGGGGAATGCACGCCGGCAAGGCGGTCGCCGCTGCGGCGGCCGCCGCCGGCGGGCGGGGCGGCGGCCGCCCGGATTTGGCGCATGCGGGCGTCACCGATGCCGGCCGCCTTCCCGAGGCGATCGCGGCCGGGATTGCGGCGCTGCGGGCACAACTCGGGGCGTAGCGCCGCCTCCGGCGGCGCCGCCCGGGGGCTTGGGGGTGGAGCCGGGTGCGCGGTGCGTGGGGTGGCGGACGCCGCCGGCAGGCAGGGCCGCGGGAGGTGGCCTCCGCCATCGAGCCCCCGTTGGAGGCGGGGGCCGGACCGGCGCCGGCGCCCTCGGTCGTCGGCCGCCTATCGTTGCAGGAGGAACGGCGCAATCTGGTGGTGCTCTGGATCGGGACCTACCTCACCGCGGCCTCCTGGTCGCTGGTGCTCCCGTTCCTCCCCATCTACCTGCGGCAGTTGGGCGTCCCGGCGGCGCACCTCTCGACCTGGACCGGGGTGGCCTTCTCCGCCGCCTTCGCCACCGCCGTGTTCTGCTCCCCCATCTGGGGGGCGTGGGCGGACGCCGTGGGGCGGAAACCGAATCTGCTGCGTTCCGGGATCGCCATCACCGTGGTGATGATCGGCCTGGCGAATGCGGGTACCCCCGGGGCGGTCGTGCTCTGGCGGCTCCTCAACGGCGCCCTCTCCGGCTTCATCCCCGCTTCCTTCGCCCTGGTGGCGGCGACGGTGCCCGCAAGCCGCATCGGGCGCTCCCTGGGCATCCTCCAGGCGGGTCCGGCGGCCGGGGCGATCACCGGGCCGCTGATCGGCGGGGCCCTGGTGCAGTTGTGGGGCATCCACTGGACCTTCTACCTCTCGGCGGCGGCCCAACTCTGCGCCACGGTGCTGGTCTACACGCTGGTCCACGAACCGGAGCCGGCGCGGCGGGGGAGCCGCGTCGATGTGCGCGGCGACCTGCGGGCGGTGGTGCGGAATCCCGCGCTGGTGTCGGTGCTCGTCGCCACGGTGCTCGTCCAACTGGCCACCACCATCATCGAGCCGCTGATCACCATTTACGTGGGGGAGTTCCGCGGGGTCTCGGCCGTGCCCCTCTTGGCGGGCCTGCTCTTCTCCCTCGTGGGGCTCGCCTCCGTCCTCTGCTCGCCGGCGTGGGGCCGGCTGGGTGAGCGTGCGGGCTATATGCGCATCGTCGTGCTGGGGCTCGCCGCGGCGGCCGTCGGCAACGGCCTGCAACTCCTGGCGGGATCCCTCTGGGTCTTCGGCGCGATCCGCCTCGGCATCGGCGTGGCCTACGCGGGGGCGAACACGGGCCTCAACACCCTGGCGGCCACTTCGGTGGACGACGCATTCCGCGGCCGGGCCTATGGGATCCTGACCTCCAGCCAGCAGGTCGGCAACCTCTTCGGACCACTCATCGGAGGGTTCTGGGGCGACGCCTTCGGCATCCACAGCTCCTTCGGCCTCTCGGCGACCGTCTTCGGGGCGGCGCTGCTGTGGGTGCTTCTGGCCCGCCGTTCCCATGGATCCGGGACCATTGATTGACACCCCGAGCGGGGGGATGATACCCTTCGGGCGCGTGATGGGCCTCGATATCGGGGACCGGACCGTCGGCGTAGCCGTCAGTGACGAAACCGGTGCGATTGCGCAGGGTCTCTGCGTCATCCGCCGGACGACGCTACCGCGGGATGTCGGCGAGCTGGTCGGCATCGCGGCTGCCCGCGGCGTGGAGCGGATCGTCGCCGGATTGCCGCGGCGGTTGGCCGGGGATCTGGGCCCGCAAGCGGAAAAGGTGCTGGCGTTTGTCGGCGCCCTGCGGGAGGCTGCCCCCATTCCGGTTGAACTCTGGGACGAGCGTTTGACCACGCGCATCGCCGAGCGCGCCCTGCGCGACGCGAATGTGGCGCGCGGGCGGCGCCGGGCCCTCGTCGATCAGGTGGCGGCGAGCGTCATCTTGCAGGGCTTTCTTGATGCCAGGAGGGCTGGACGGCAAGGATCGGAGTGAAACCCCCGTGCGCGGAGGACCGACGGGCCCCGCAGGAGGCGGGGTTCTGCGGCCCGTGTTCGGCGCGAGGGGATGGGGGCAGGGAGGCCGAACCGTGTTGCCGTAGGGGTTGCGGCCGGAAGGCGGCAACCCTCTCTGCAGGTGGGCATGCGCCCGCCGCCTTGTGATCCGGTGAATGTGCCACGGCGGCCTGCCGCATGCGAAGCGGACGGCGGTCATGGGACAAACTAGAATCCGCGCTGCGGCTTTCCCCAGGCGGCGGGCCAGGCCCCGTCGGTCCGGGCCGGGGAGACGGGGCGCGGGCGGGCCGCCTCCCCGGCCCGGGTGATGGCGCCGGACGCGCACATCGCCCGGTATGCCGGTTGCCTTGGGGACCCCACGGCCGACCGGGCCCGATGCCCGAGGACTCTGTGGGGCGAGCGGCGGCGCAGGCGGGGCGGTGTACGGGGGCGTGCGGCGCCTTCCGGCGCGGGCCGCGCTTCGGTCGGGCGCTTCTGCCGGGAAGCGGTACGGCCTGTTCGGTGCCCGGACCCGCGGCGGCGGGATCAATTGCGGCCCAAGCGAGGTGACCCCTAGGTGGAGCGAGAAGAAGGGGATCTGGTCGTTCTCACGGATGAAAACGGGGAGGAGCACGAGTTCGAACTCGTCGACGTCTTCGAGGTCGACGGCAAGGAGTACGCCGTGCTCGCGTCCACCGAAGACGAGGACGACGAGGAAGCGATCGTCCTGCGCGTCGAGAAGGACGCGGACGGCAACGACCAACTCGTCGACATCGAGGACGACGACGAGTGGGAGAAGGTAGCCGCGCGCTGGGACGAGATCCTCGAGGATGAGGCCTCCCTCGAGTGGGACGAGGACGAGGACGAGGATGAAGAAGAGGACGAAGACGAGGACGAGGATGAAGAAGAGGACGAAGAGGACGAGGAGCAGGAAGAGGACGAAGACGGGGAAGGGCGCGGCAGGCGGGGTCGCTAGCCATCCTGTGTCCCGCGGCGGGCCATCCGTCTGTGGTGCGGCGGGCCGTGCGCCTGGGTATGCCGCAGGCGGCGGTCGCGCCCGTCGACGCCTCCGGGCCCCGGCGGGCACGGCGGAGGCTGTGGTCGCCGGGCATGGGGGCGCCGTTTGGTCGGTTCTCGCCGGTTCCCTCCATTCCACGTCCGTTCCGGGCTGCGCTCCGGCCTCCACCGGTGCCGTGGCGTCTGGATTCGCCGGATCCCGGGCATCTACCCGGGGTCCGGCGCCCCTCGGCACCCCCACCCTTCCAGATGCCTACCCTCCACGGCGGCGCACGAGCTGTCCTGCCCCCGGCGCGGCGGCCGGCCACGTTGGTTCGTGGTGAACTCCCCCAACCCGGACGAACCGGGTGTGTGCGAGAATCTGCCCCCTGCCGAGGACGGGCTTTCGCCGGCCGCGGAAGAGGGCCCCGCGGCCCAAGAATCCGCCGGTGGGTCCCCGTCGCGACCGGCGCCCGCGCCGGCCGCGACCCTCCGAAGGCGGGGGAGGTCTCTGTACCTCCGGCTCTCGCTGGTCGGACTCGCCGTCGCCTGCCTTCTCGGAGCGTGGGGTGTCGGCGCCGCCCTGACCAGACCCGCGGCGGCGGAAGGGCATCGTCCGGTGACCGTCTTGATCCGGCCGGGGATGGGCATGCGGCAGATCGCCGTGGCGCTCAAGCATGCCGGCGTCATCCGCCGTGCGTGGGCCTTCGAGGTGCTGGCGCTGGTCCGGGGCGAGGCGAGGCGCCTCCAGGCGGGGGCCTATACCCTCAGTCCCAGCATGACCCCGCAGGCGGTCCTGGAGCGCATCGCCTCGGGCGACGTCGCGGCGCCCTCCCGCCGGGTGACCGTGCCCGAGGGCTGGAACGCCGCCCAAATCGCCGGGGCCCTGGAGGCCGACCGCCTGGGCGGCGGAGCCGCGGCGCTGGCCGCGGCGGCCAACGATCCGGCGCTCCTGACCGCGGCGGCCCTGCCGGCGCCCGCGTCCGGCACGAGGGTGGCCCTGGAGGGCTACCTGTTCCCGGACACCTATGCCTTCACCAGTAACATGACGGCGGCGCAGATCTTCGGCCGGATGCTCGACCGGTTCAATGCCGTCTGGACCCCGCAACTCGCCGCGGCCGCCCGCGCCCACGCGGGGCTCGACACGGCCCAGGCGGTCGTGCTGGCCAGCATCGTCCAGCGGGAGGTGGCCGACCCGGCCGAAATGCCGCTGGTGGCGGGCATCTACCTACACCGGCTGCAGCTGGGGATGCCGCTGGACGCCGATCCCACGGTCCTCTACGCGCTGGGGCTGGTGGCGCAGCAACACCCGCTCACCGGGGCGCAGACGGACACCGTCTCCCCCTACAACACCTATGCCGTGGCGGGCCTGCCGCCGGGCCCCATCTGCAACCCCGGCGCGGCCGCCCTGGAGGCGGTGGCCGACCCCGCGGCGACCCACGCGCTCTACTTCCTCACCGATCCGCAAGGGGCCGTGATCACGGCCGACACGCTGCAGCAGCAGATCGCCAATCAGAAGAAGTATTACGGGACGTGAGGCCCCGGCCGGGGTGGGCGCGGCCCGCGCCCCGCCGCGCGCGCCGGGGGGACGGCTTGCGGCGCCGGCAAGGGGGGTGGGATCCGCGTCTCCGCACCTGCCGCGGGGCGTGCGCCGCGTGGGCGGCAGGCGGCGTCACTCGATCTGACGCCGGCGGCGCCTGCGCGGCCGGGACGCGGCAGGCGGTGGGACGGATACGAGCGCGAACCCGCCCGCGGGCAAGACGCGGGAACCGGCGCCGTGCGCCGCGGCGCCCCGCGACCGGTGGGCGCCGCGGCGCGGTGGCGGCGCGCTTGTACCGCCGGTGCCGGGGCCGGCATACCCCCGTGTGGCGCATGCGGCCGGCGGGCGGCCGGACGCTGCTCGGACCGCTCCCGGCCTGGGCCGCGGCGGCCCCGCCCCCGGAGAGGGACCGAGGGGTCCGCACCCTCCTTCCATTCGACGCATAGGCTGGCAGCACGCGCCCGGCGCGACCTCGCGGCCGCCCGACGCCGTCTGCTCCACCGGGATGGGGCATGGGATCCCGGTGGTCCGGGACCCGGCTCCGGTCCTCCGGACCCGGTGCCGAGACCGGTTGGAGGCCGCCGCACGGGGCGGCGCCCCAGCGGTGCACGGCGGTCCGGTACCCCGGCGCACGACGGTCCCACACTCGGCCCGGGTTGGAGCCGCGACCGCCGGAGGCGGCAGGGAGGGTGCGCTGTGGGTCTGGGCTGGCTCCTCGTTCTCGTCGCGGCCGCGCTGCGCGGCATCTGGCTTCTCCACGGGTACCTGGGCAACGCCTCGACCTTTCCCCAGCCCCTGCCCCCCGAGCAAGAACGGGAGGCTTTGGCGGCGCTCCGGCGGGGGGACGCGGATGCACGCAACCGCCTCATCGAGCACAACCTCCGCCTCGTGGCGCACATCGTGAAGAAGTTCGACGGCTGCGGCGAGGACCCGGAGGATCTGATCTCCATCGGCACCGTCGGGCTGATCAAGGGCGTGGAGACGTTCAATCCGCTCAAGGGGACGCGTCTGGCCACCTATGCGGCCCGCTGCATCGAGAATGAAGTACTCATTGCGACCCCGTGCAGGGGGCCGCAGATGACCGCGAAGTCCTTGTGGCGCTTGCGTTCTGAGCATGTTGCTGTGGCGTGAGGACGGAGTGGTGACGGGGCTCACGACGACGAGTAAAGGCTGCCGCCGGCGTCAGCATCACCCCAGCAGGTCGGGCATTGGCGACGTGCCTGACCTGCCTGCCCCAACCCCCACGGCATGCACGTTCGGCACCAACTCCTTCCGCAGGCGTCGCGATCTCCACGATCTGCGGCACAGAGGCGCAGCGAGACGATTCCTCAATGTCGCCCGCACGCGCGGGGTCGTGATCAGCAGCATGACCGCACCTACGACCGTCACCGCCGCAAGGACCGGGACCACCCGACCGGGCGGTCTCCTGGCGCATGGTGTCCATCGCCTTACGCGTCTCAGCGAAGCGGGCTTCCAGGTAGGCGCGGAGTTCGGGGTCCACGGCGGCACCTCGACCCAGTGGTGTGTGGGGGAGAGGTTCATGCGCCGGGGCCGGCCTGCCCTGGCCGACCCGCGCTGGGCCCCGGTCCTGTAGCCATTCACCGGGCGGGCCGGCCGGAACGGTTACGTTTTAGCGACCGTCGTTCGGCTGGCGCCCAAGATCCGTGCTTCCCCACGCCCAGCCCCGATCTCGGGCCGCCTTTCGGGCGGCCCTCGGTGTTGGTTGCCCCACGGTGGCCCCGCCCTCGGCGGTGACGGCGGGGCTGGTGACGGTGCCTTGCGTGGTGGCTCCGGCTTGCCACCAGGCGGTGGTCGCTCACGACCGCTGGCCCCGCCTGCCCTGGTACCGCGCGGCTGGTCGCCTCGAACTGGTCCGCGTCCGGCACTACGACACCTGCTGCTACCACGTCCGCCACGGGCGCGCGGTCTTCGTCCGCATCGCCGACCGCGGCTACACGCCGCTCCCCGGGCGCCTCTCCCGGACGGCCGCCATGCTGCCGGCGCACGGGGTGCTACTCACCCAGAGGATCGACGGCATCACGGATGGGGCCATCGCCCGGCGCAACGCCGACGATGCCGGCAGCTAGGTCCACCGCGCGATCGCCCAGGGTGTCCGCCAGGCGCTGCGCGATGCGCAGCCCGTGCACGGTTCTTCCCAGCGGCGCAGCGGGCGGGGGTGACCCCGCCCGCCCCTCTATCTCGTCGCTGGCGGCTTCATTGAACCCTGGCGCCCTTTCGACGACGAGTGCTCCGGTGTTGTAGGGCGGATGCTCAGTTGCTGGGTCCGCGAACTGGCTCGCGCTGTGGAGGGGGCCCTGGACCGGGCCCTTGCGGCGGAAGAGTTGAAGCGTCCCATGAACACGGTGCCCACGAAGAAGGCGGAGGCTTTAGTCAGATCGGGCGGGTTGCAGGGACTCCTGGGAGCCCGTCCCACTGTGCGTCCACGGCCCAGGCGGCCGCCCAGCGGGTGAGGCAGCCATACCCCCGTGTGCTCTCAACTGCGGGGTGGACCGTGACAGCGGGTATTCGGCGTGAAATGGCGTGATGGCCACGATTAGCCAACTGGCGACTGATCTGCTCGGTGACCACGCCGCGGTCCTTGCTCGCTTGGTAGCCGATGGGCGATCACGACGCGATTCCCGCACACTCGCGCATGTACGTATCCTCACATCCTTGCCCGGACCGCGCAGGTCTCCGGGGTTCCTGCCCGGGAAGTGCGCAGTCCTCCCTGAGGAGGCGCCACGAACGTGGCCGACTGGACGAACGAGGCCGCCATCGCACGTTGGAGCACGTTCCCGCGGGAGCGTCTGGAGGCCATGGATGAGGAAGGCGACTTCGCCAAGCGCCATCTCGTCAACCCGGTCCTGTTCCGCCTGCTGGGCGACGTGGGCGGCCGGCGCATCCTGGATGCCGGCTGCGGTAATGGCTAGCTCAGCCGCCTGTTGGCCAGGCGCGGCGCCTGCGTAACGGCGATGGAGCCCGCCCAGTCCCTCTTCGCCTACGCGGTGCAGGAGGAGGCCGCACGCCCCCAGGGCATCCGCTACATGCAGGCCGACCTCAGCCGCCTGCCCGACCTCGGGGAGCCGTTCGACGCCGTGGTGGCGAGCATAGTGCTCTGCGACACCCCGGAATGGCAGCGCGCAATGGAGGGTTGCGTGGACGCGCTGGCTTCCCGAGGGACCTTGGTGTTCACCGTCAATCACCCGTGTTTCGAGAACCTGTGGACGACATGACGCGCCCACGGGGAGTACCGTGTGCGCGAGTACCTGCGGGAGTACGAGCGGGCCGACCTGCCCTACAAGGTGGCCCGCCTGGGGTGCCGGGTCCGCGAGACTCGAGCCCGGCCTCGATCCGGCGGTGGCCGCCACCGGCCCTGGGGAATCGAGGCCTACGTCCACCTGCCGAACTTTCTGATCGTCGCGGCGGATAAGGCCTGACCGCGCGGGCCGAGGCGAGCGTATCCCAGGGCAGTGCTCGAACGCCCGGCCATGGCGCGCCCCGGCGTTCGGAGATGCGCGGTCAGCGCGGATGGCGCATAATTGCCCCGTTGACACGCCAAAGTGGCCATCCCGGGTCATCCGACCTCAGGCCAGGGGTGTTCGGTCCACCCGCTCGACGATGATGGTGGAGGTGAGGTGCGCGGTGCAGCGCGTGTTCCTGTCCTACGCGAGAGGCGACCAGAAGCGCGCGGCGGGCATAGTGCCTCAGCTTCGGTCGCTTGGCCTGTCCGTCGTGAACCCAGGAAACTTCGCCCCAGAAGCCCATCACTCCGCCGCAGTGACCCTGCGGCTGCGAGAGTTGCTGCAGCGCGCGGAGATGATCGTGTGCGTCATCGGGCAACACACCGCCAGCAACCCCTGGGTGCAATGGGAACTGGACACGGCAACGGCTTTGGGCAAGACGGCGGTTGGACTGCGCATCGATTCGGACGCGGCGATTCCTGAATCACTGAAGAGTTCCTTGATCCTGTCCCTCGACCACGGCCAGGTTCCCAAGGACCTCCTGGCCGCGGGCGCTCACAGCTGATGGAGACTCGCGAACTGCTCGACTTTCTCAGTGAGTTCCAGGGCGAGAGCGATCGAGCGTGCGCTGTGCTGCTCGCATCCTACATAGATGACCTCTTGCAAAGGCTCTTTATGTCGAAGTTTACCATAGAGATGTCCAAAAGCCTTCAGGAACAGATCTTTGGGCAAGCGGGGCCTTTGTCGACGCTAAGCGCGAAGATCACGATGGCACATGTACTCGGGTACATCGGCCCGGACGCCCATCACGACCTGACGCTGATCCGAAAGATACGAAACGAATTCGCACACAAACGAGGAATTTCCTTCGCCACCGATCCCATCGCCGGTTGGTGCGCCGGCCTCCGGGCCGGTGCAGCCGCAGCCCGCGAGATCCGTAAGGCCGACCCGATCGTGCCGGCACGTATCACCAGTCCGCGAAGTCGCTTGGAACTGGCGGCGGCTGCCCTGTGCCGGGCGTTGTGGCGCGCGTCCGCGCCCAGCGCCGATCCGTCATGATCCCGCGACAGGATCCGTGCTCGTCGGCTCCGGCGCCCGGCGCCCCACCGTCAGCTGCGTGAGGTACGCCTTGGGGATGCGTGCGCCAAAGCGGCCGTCGAGGAGTTCGGCGATGCAGGCGTAGAGGCGGCCACGGGGGATACTTATGTGGTGACGGATCCGCGGTTTACTTCTCCGCCTACGTGGGGGAGACAGCGACCGAACCAGCGGATGGACAGAACATGTGCTCCATGAACAACGACTTGGCAGCAGATTGAACGACACTACACAAATCGGCAATGTGTCTCAAAGTGCTTGACAGGTTCCGCCAGGCACGCCGCCTGATGCACACCCATCCACAGTCGGACTACCTTCTCTCCGGACTCGTCACGTGCGCCGACTGCGGCGTGCCGATGGCGGGGACCAGGAGAAACAACTGGGGTACGAAGGTGCGCGGTTACACCTGCCGCCGTTCCTGGGCGGGCGCCAAGAACACCGGCTGCGGCCGGTTCGTGCGTGCCGATCCGCTGGAGGATGCGATCTGGACCAAGGTGGCCGGTTGGGTCGCCGATCCAGACCTCCTCGTCACCGCGGTGACAGGCGAGACCGCCGGCGTGGGCGAGCAGGTGCGGGACGAGATCCGGCAGATCGAACAGGCCCTGCGCAACGCGGAGCAAGGAAAGCGCCTGTCCGTCCTGGAGCGCCACCTGGCGGAGTCCGACGAGTTGCCTGGACGCTCTGGGGCGTATCCGGCAACGGATCGCGGACCTAGAGGTGCGCCGGCGGGAGTTGGAACTCAGCCTCGCTGAGCCGCGGCCGGACGACATCGACCGTATACGCGCCTGGGCGGGGGAGTGGCTAGTCCTGATCCGACGCCGAGCCGGTGTGCATAGCGCCGAGGCGCGGAGCGGGCGGCGGGACTGCCAAGCCCACTGACCTGCGGGGAGCCGACAGCTAGGTAAGCTATATAGGTCGCGGCGGCGGTGCAGGCGGACATCTCCGACGGCCTTTAGCCCGACGACCGCCCGCCGTCGGAGTTGTAAACGTTAACCGGGTCTTCTTGCTACCTGCGAAGATCGCCGGCGACGGGCCTAAGCCTAACCTGCCACCAGCTTCGGTCAGTGCCCTTGCTGCGGCAAAATCGTGCCCCCACCCATGGCCCACCGCATGTGGGCGCTTGCCCGCCTTGTCCGCCATGCGGCGTCCCCCCGTCGCCCCCGGGGTTCGATGCCGGTCGCGCCCCGTCTCACCCGACTATGGCAGAGAGAGTGTTCAGGATCTCATCGACCTCGAAGGGCTTCCGCAACAGTGCCCGGTAGCTGCCCGGCTTGGGGAAGAGGTTCGGTTGGGTGGCGGCGGTCATCAAGACGACCGGGACAGGCTTCAGCCGGGGATCCTCCATCAAACGCTCGACGAGATCGCGACCCCGCAATCCGGGGATGGCCAGGTCCAGCAGGACGACGTCGGGCGGCGGGAGCGTCTGCAGCCGGTTGAGCCCCGCCAATCCGTCGAATTCGATGGCCACCTCGTGACCTTCCATGGTCAGGACCTGATCGAGGATGGTGGCGATCCCGAAATCGTCTTCAATAATCAGTACGCGCAAAAAATGACCACCTTCTTGCCTGCGGTTCGGAAGGGTCGACGCCGTGCACGGGCCGGCGGCCTCGATGCGCGCTAAAAGGGGGTCCCAGGTGTGGATGTCCGGCGCAAGTCCTCGCGACTATCGGCGCACGGAACGGAGTCCGACCCACCCACGGTAGCGGCCCCCACGGGCAACGATCACGTTGCCAGGGGCAAGCGGATGGTGAACGCGGTGCCCTCCCCCGGGACCGACCTGACCTGGATGTCGCCATCATGGCCGACGACCAGGTGATGAACGATGTACAGGCCCAATCCCAACCCGCTCTTGGGATGCCGGTCCGTGCGGGGGCTGCGGTAGAAGCGGGTGAATACGCTCGGTATACCGCTGGGTGGCATGCCGGGGCCGTGGTCCTCGACCTCGATTTCCGCGTGCTGCCCGACGACGCGCAGGCGCAGATGGATGGGCTGGGGGCCTGCCGCATAGCGGATCGCGTTTTCCATGAGGTTCATGACGACCTGCTCCAGACGGTTCGGGTCGCCCGTGATGCGTACCTCCCCGTCCGGCACCTCGATGTGGATGGCTTGTTCCTTGGCCAGGTACCGGGCGAGGGCGGCGGCGTGACGCAAGACCTGGGTCAGGTCCAAAACCTGCAACTGGAGGGGGATCCGTCCGGTTTGCAGCCGACCGACGTCCATCAGGTCATTCACCAACAGCCCCATCCGCCTGGTCTCGGACACCAACCCCTTGGCGATGTAGCGCATCCGCTCCTTCGGTGCGTCCGTGTCGAGTACGCGCGTGAGGGAACTCGTGTATAAGGACAGCGCGGCGAGCGGTGTCCTTAATTCGTGGCTGGCCACAGCCAGAAACTCGTCCTGGAGCCGCCGCAGGACGCGATCGCTGACGTCGCGGATGACGACGACGCCGCCACCGGTGAACGGCGTGGTACCATCGCCGATGGCGCCACGCAGGGGGGCGCCGACCGCCTCGAACCAGGTGCGGTTGCCGTCTTTGTCGGAAACGGCGAACTCCATGGTGAAGGATTCGCCCCGCGTCGCGCGCTCGTGGGGCAACTGTTCCGTGGGGATGATCTGCCCTTCCGGATCCTCGGCTTCGAACCCGCCCGCGGCCGTGGAATATCGGTGTTGGAAAACTTCATAGGCTTCGTTGGTCATCAGGACCCGTCCCCTGGAGTCGACCACGACGAGCGCCGATCCCATGCTGGCGAGCACCACCTCCAGATGCTCCTTGGCCTGCGCGGCTTCCTGACGCTGCCGCTCGCGAGCGATGGCGAGTTCGTGCAGTTCCAGGCTGCGCGCCTGCAAGTCCTCATTGCTGGTGTGCAGTTCCTCGACCGTCGCCTGCATTTCCTCATTGAGCGTCTCCAACTCTTCGTTTGTGGCCTGCAGTTCCTCGTTGAGCGTCTCGACCTCTTCGCCGGCGGCCTGCACCTCCTCGTTGTCCACCACCATGGCCGCGTTGGCGATCTGCAACTCGGTGTTCACGGTCGCCAGCTTCTGGTTGGCCGCGTCAAGGTCTCGATTGCGTGCCGCCAGCCGCGCGCCCGCCTGCTCCAAACGCGCGCATTTCTGGAGCGCTCCGGCCAGATCCGAATCGAGCCGCCGACACCGCTCGACGTAAGCAGTGGCGTCGACCATCAAGAGCGCGACCAGGTCAGCGGGGCTGTCTTCGCTCTGCGGACAGGGGTAGCAGGTGAAATCGAGGTGACGAGGCCCCCCGGACCGGACGTCGGTGATCTCGACGCCCTCCGCCCTGACGGCGGCCCCCTCGCGGAACGCTCTGTCCACGAGGCCCTCCAAGAGCCGTGGCGGGCCGTTGGGTGAGCCATGCACCAGGTCTTGGCCGATCCCAGGACCGATAATCTCCAGCATGTGGCGAGCAGCCGCATTGATGTGTTGAATGTCGTACGTGGCATTGACGATGACGATGCCTACCGGGGCATGCAGAAATGCCCCGGACAGCTTGTCGATCATGGTCCGCAGTTGTGCCGCCTGTCGCGCGCGCGACAGGTCGCGGCCACTGGGCACGCGCTGGCGATGGACATCACGCATCCCAGGTGCCAGTCGCAGTTCGGATATCTGTGGTGGGGGGATGAGCCCAGAACCCCCGTGCCGCCGGTACAGGCGCATCGCGGGATCCTCCAGCCTCAGTTCGTCGGACAGCGGACTGGCGATCTCTGCCTTGCCGAGGACCAAATAGCCCGCGTCGCGCAGGGAGAAGGCGAACAGTTGCAGTGCGCGCCGCTGTAACTCCGTCGTGAAGTAAATCATGACATTACGGCAGAGGATGAGATCCATGTTGGGGAAGGGCGGGCGCTGGGCGAGGTCGTGCTGCCCGAAGATGATCAGACTGCGCAACGGCTTGCTGACCGTATATTCGCCGTCCGCCTCCGTGAAGTAGCGGGCCAGCAGGTCTCTGTCGACACTCTCCACGGCGGATACAGGGTAGGTGCCGCGGCGCGCGAAGGCCACCGCCTCGGCGTCGATGTCCGTGGCGAACAGGCGCACTGGGATGGAGGTGAGCTTGTCGCCCATGGCCTCGCTCAGGATGATCGCGAGCGAATAGGCCTCCTCGCCGGTGGCGCATCCCGCCGACCAAAGACGGATCTCTGTCCCGTGGGCCTGGGCCCGAGCGATGACCTCGGGCAGGACGTGTTCCCGGAGATGCGCAAACAGATTGGGGTCCCGAAAAAAGTCGGTGACCTTGATGAGAAAGCTGGCGATAAGCCGTTGGTATTCGTCTGGATGTGTTCCCAAATACGCCTGGTATTCCCCAAGACTGCGCATGTTCGTGGCGAGCATGCGGCGTTGTAGCCGCCGCCGGATCGTCGGTTGCTTGTAGTTCGCGAAGTCGATGCCGCTACGAGTCAGCACGTCTCGGAGGAAGTCGTCCAGGTCGTGGTCCGTGCCCAGATGGGTGGAAACAACAGTGCCCCTAAGGACATCGTACACGAGCGGTCCAATGCTGTTCAGGCTTGCTACGGCGTCCACCGTCGTGGGTGGCAGTGACTGCGGCATCCCAGGGAATTTTGCCGTCCTGGGGTCTTCAATGATGACTGTGCCACCATGCTGCTTGACAACTCGGGCACCGACGGCGCCGTCGCTGCCGCTGCCCGATAGGATGACGGCCACCAAGCCCTCGCCGAACGCCGCCGCGGCTGTGCTCAGAAGGCGGTCGACCGACGGTTTAGGCCCGGGTAGGCGGTCCTCGTGCAGATGCGCCTCGTGCCCAATGATCTCCACGTGGCGATTGGCCGGAACGACGAAGACCACGCCCGGTTGCAGATGCTGGGCGCCTTCCGTGATGGTGCGCACCGGCAGCGAACTCCGCCGGCCGAGCACATCGGCCAGGAGGCTGGGGCGCTCCGGGCCGATGTGCTGGGCGATAACCACGGGGGCGGGGAATGGCACCGGCAGGGCCGAAAGGACCAGCGAGACCGCCTCGATCCCGCCGGCCGAGGCCCCGATGACCACCAATTGGGGCGGTTCATCCTCATTGCTCAGGCTTGGAGAAGTGGGCACACGGCGGCCTCCCTCGACGGCGTGGATCCGGGAAGTGGGAGCATTCCCCGGCAGTCGCTATCTCCCTGCGAGAACGGTCGGCAGGTGCTCCCCAGTCTGGCCCGACGCGTCGTCCCGGGCACCGACCGAACACACCACACACCACACACCGCACCGCGTGCCACTGCCTCAACGTCGGTTCCCGGTCCGGGACGGCGGCCAACACTGGCGTCCCGCCTTTGGGTAGCCCGCAGACATGCGCTGGTGGGTGGCGGGCGGATGTGCCCTTGCCGTCCCTGCCCCAACCCCGAGAATGCCGCTCGCAAGGGACAACTTCCACCGTGCATATATTGCCTGGCCGGAGGGGGGGATGCCGCCGTGCCGCGCACGCGCGCGACGCGAGAAGCCGTCGAACCCTGGCGCTCGATACAGGTCGTTCCCGCCGCCACCACACAGGAGGCCGCGGAGGCGATGCGCCGTGCTATCCACGTCCTGGCCGAGCCGTTCAAACGGTGGGCAGCGGAGCGGCAGGATACCGACCGGCGGCTGGCGCCTCCCCCCTCGGAGGTGTCCGCGCCCTGATTGCAGCCATCTACGTCCGGGTGTCGACGGACGAGCAGGCCGAGCACGGGTACAGCCTCGGGCATCAACGCGAGCAATGCCGTCAGCGGGCCGCAGACCTCGGGGCGACGGAAATCCGCGAGTACGCGGATGAAGGGGTGTCCGGGGCGATTCTGGACCGTCCCGGACTCTCGTCGCTTCGCGCCGCAGTCAGGGCGCGAACGATCGGCCTTGTTGTCGTATACGATCCCGACCGACTGGCGCGCAAGCTTGCCTATCAGCTCCTCGTGACGGAGGAAATCGAAACCGCCGGCGCCCGGCTCGAATTCGTGAACTTCGAGTGGCGCAACACGCCCGAAGGGCAGCTGTTCTACGCCCTGCGGGGGGCGGTGGCCCAGTATGAGAAGGAGAAGATCCGCGAACGGACCATGGCCGGCCGGCGCCAGAAGGCGAAGTCCGGCAAGATGCCGTCGGGGTTCGCGGCGTACGGGTACACGTATGACCCCGAGCGCCAGACGCTGGTGGTGAATCCCACCGAGGCGGACGTCGTGCGACGCGTCTTCCACCTCCTGGTCAACGAAGGCATGGGGATCAACGGGATCGCCCACAGACTGACGCAGGAAGGCGTTCCCACGCGTCGAGGCTCGCCCGCTTGGCACAGGGTCGTGGTCCGGCAGATCGTCCAGAACCCCGTCTACACGGGCACGTTCTACGCGAATCGCATGGACTGCGAAGGCATGGGGCTGAACCGGCACCTGGCTTCGGGCCAGCGGCACGCCATGCGCGCGCGTGCACGGCAGGAGTGGATCCCGGTACCTGTCCCGCCGATCCTCGATGAGGCACTCTGGCGGAGAGCGCAGGAAGTGATGACCCAGGCACGCCGCCTGATGCACACCCATCCACGGTCGGACTACCTTCTCTCCGGGCTCGTCACGTGCGCCGACTGCGGCGTGCCGATGGCGGGGACCAGGAGAAACAACTGGGGTACGAAGGTGCGCGGTTACACCTGCCGCCGTTCCTGGGCGGGCGCCAAGAACACCGGCTGCGGCCGGTTCGTGCGTGCCGATCCGCTGGAGGATGCGATCTGGACCAAGGTGGCCGGTTGGGTCGCCGATCCAGACCTCCTCGTCACCGCGGTGACAGGCGAGACCGCCGGCGTGGGCGAGCAGGTGCGGGACGAGATCCGGCAGATCGAGCAGGCCCTGCGCAACGCGGAGCAAGGAAAGCGCAACATGCTGTCCGTCCTGGAGCGCCACCTGGCGGAGCCCGTCGAGTGCCTGGACGCTCTGAGGCGTATCCGGCAACGGATCGCGGAACTGCAGGCGCGGCGGCGGGAGTTGGAGACAAGCCTTGCTGACCCGCGGCCGGACGACATCGACTGTATACGCGCGTGGGCGGGGGAGTGGCTCGCCGGGGGTGCCCTGGATCACCTGCCGTTTGAGCGGCGCCGGCTCTTGGTGCGCCAACTCGTTGTAAGCGTGACGGTCCACGAAGCGACGCTGGTCGTGCGCGCCAGAATTCCATTTCCTCCCGCACGTAGTCGTGATGAGGAGGGAGATCCTGATGCACCTGCGGGCGATGAAGAAGACCCGCAACGAGGTCTTTCTCGAGGAGCCCATCAGCCGTGACGGTGAGGGCAACGAGGTGACCCTCGTCGACTTGAGCCAACGACATCCACTGGTGGAGGCCCACCGGCTGCCTGCCGGGGACCGATGGCACGCCCGTGCATACCGGATGAGCTGGCCGCCTGCGCCGCGGGCGGATGCCCCGCGCCCGTGCGGGCGCGCCGCCGGACGGGCCGGCCGTCTGCGCCGCGGGTGGATGCACGCCCGCACCCGAGTGGGCGCGGCGCCGACGGACGAACGCGCCGGGCGGGGCGGGGCTGGCCGGGCTCCACTCCCGGCTGCCGCGCCCTACCGTGTTTGAAGATCGGGTGGCCGTCGTGACCAGGTGTGGCTGCGCGCGTCCGTGCGCCGCAGTCGAGGGGTGCCCTGTCCGAGGCGCCCGCCACGGGTGCCGTCGCGCCCGCAGGGGGCACCCCGCGGCTGCGTCCAAGGTGGCGTTCACGGCTTTCACGGCGCCGAGATACGGGCCGCGCCCCCGCCGCCCCGCCCGAGTGCGTGCGTCCGCCCGCGCCGCGGGGCCGCGGCGGGGCGTACCGCCTTGAAGTCCCAGGCCAAGAGGACGACTTATCCCTCCGACCGCGCCAGGGATTGTCGGTGACAGCGGGTATTGAGCGGGCGGCGCAGGCATTGCTCTCCAGGCGCTGCCCGTCGGGCCCCCGCGGCCCCTCCGACGGGTGATGCCTGGCACGTACCCGTGAAGATAGGCCGCTGCGCCCATGGATGGAGTGGGTGTTCCTTGGCGGTCGAGGCCGTGGGCATCGTCTCGCGCCCGGACGGCGGCTCGCGGTCGACCCGTTGGCGCTATCCCGCGCGGCCCGCGGTCATCACCGCCCTTGGTCTCGTGCTGTTCTTCGGTGTGCTCCGTGTGTTGGAATTCGTGGTGCGCTTCCGCACCCGGAGCCTGCAGATGGACTTCTCCGCCTTCTATACGGCCGGCGAGGCGCTCAATGCCGGGCAATCCCCATACCTCACCAACGTCGCCCTGCGCATCTGGGACGGCGTGGACGGTTACATCCACAGCCGCTTCCTGTACCCGCCGCTGGTGGCCACGCTGTTCCGGCCGCTGGCGGCGCTGCCCTACTTCGACGCCAAACTGGTCTGGATGATCGTCGCGCTGGTGTCACTGGCGTTGGCGATCGTGGCGGTGCTGGACTTCGTCCCGCGTCCGTGGCGGCTGGAAGCCGGCCTGGCGGCCGGCGTGGCCGCGGCCTTTTTCTTTCCGCTGCTCACGCTGCTGGAGCGAGGCCAGATCGATACGGCGACGCTGGCCCTGCTCGCCGTCGGGACGCGCTGGATCCGGGCCGAGGACGGACGGCGCCGGGTCGGCGCCGGGTTGATGTTTGCCGCCGCCACCCTGCTCAAGCTCAACATCGGGTTCGTTTTTCCGTTTCTGCTGCTCCGCCGGAGTTGGCGGGCGGCGGCGGGGTTCTGCCTGGGGGGGCTGATCCTGGTCGGGGCCACTGCGGCCTTCAACGGCGTGGCTGCGCTTTCAGACTATGTGCGCCATGAGATGCCGCGCATCGAGCGGTACGGCGAGGGCGGGCCCGGGGCGCACCTGTCGTCGGGCCAGTTGGCCGTCCTGCAGGGGGGGCACGTGCCGGGCGGCTTCACCCGCAAGGACGGGAGGATTTATCCCGACGCCTATTTCGGCTTCTCCGCCAACGCCACGCTCGTTCGCCTGCAGGTGGTGGAGCGCCGCTTCCGCCGCGCGGTGACGCCGTCAAAACTCTCGGAGCGCCTTCTGGAGGTCTCCCTGATCCCGATGGGGCTGCTGGAACTGTGCCTCGCCCTGCGGCGCGTTCGGCTCAGCGATGCCGAGGTGCTGGTCTACTGGACGGCGGTGTTCGTGATCGTGCTCCTGACCGGCCCGTTCACCTGGGTGATGAACGTCGTCTGGCTCCTGCTCGTCCCCGTCGCCATCTTCGCCCAGGCCGCGCGACTGCGCTCGCCGGCCCAGGGGATCTGGCTGGGCGTCGCCGCGCTCGGCTTCCTGCTCGCCGCGTTGCCCGATTCCGGCGCCTTCGGCTTGCTCAATCCGTTTCCCAGACACTGGCAGCAGTTGATCACCGGCGATCTGAAGTACATCTTCGCTGAGGTCATCATTTTGGGCTCCTTTCTGGGTGTGCTGGCCTGCGCGCCCTCAGCAAGTAAACCCTGCCACAAATGGATGACTGGTCTCAAGGGTGAATAACCGATTATCCGTATGAATGACCGATTGCCCATGTGGATGGCTATTCCAGGCCTTCGCGGTTCCCATATCGCTACCTAAAGGAGCGAACCTGGCGGGCGCGAATATCTTCCGCGGTGTGAAATCGCGCCGTCCGGGCCAGTTTCGGCACCGCTTCGGCCGGATGGGGCGGATCTCGAGGGGAGGCGTACAGTCCCCGATCGCTGTGCCCCCTGCCTCCACGCCGCGCGTTGTTCCCGCGACCCGTTGCGCCGCCTCGCGGCGGGGCGATAGTCCTTATATGTATCATCCGGAGGCGATCCAATGCGCGCGAAGGTCCCGGGTCTCCTGGTCATCATGGGTCTCGCCGGTTCCATGGTGCTGGCCGCCTGTGGCAGTAGCCCCGGCGGCGCGGCCGCCGGCAACGGGAGCGCGGCCGGCGGCTCGGCCACCGTCATCAAGAGCGACGGGAACTACGACATGGTGAAGCTCGCCTATAACGAGCAGATCTTCGGCGTGTCTGGGCAACAGTGCGGTTCTGGCCCCGGCCCGTGCTTCGACCAGGGCGGCTATTCCCTCGATCCGGCCGATCCGGCGCTGCCCAACAAGGGGGCGGCGGGCGAGGTGAAGCCCGGGGGGATCCCGTTCTGGTTCGGCGGCAACGGCGGCGGCAAGGGGAACAAGACGGGCGTCAACTTCGGCCCTGAAGAGGGCGGCTCGGTCACCATCAGCGCCCCGGGGAACAGCTACAAGACGATGTACATCCTCGGGTCCGCCGGCAACGGCGGCTCGCCGGCGACGATCACCTTCAACTACGCGGACGGCAGCAAGGACACCGCGACGCAGAACTTCGACGACTGGTGCTCGGCCCCGGCGGACGGCGCGACGGCGTACACCCTGACCGACCGCATGAACCCCGCGGGCGCACAAGACCCTGGCTGTGCCAACTCCGTGTTTTTGGACACGTACACCGTGGCCATCCCCGGTGCCACCAAGGCGCTGAAGAGCATCAACTTCTCCAGTTCGGGCGACCCGGGCAACTTCGAGCCGGAGATCCTGGCCATCACCCTCCAGAAGTAAGCGGAGTGGGAGGCCGACGGCGGCAAACCGGACCACGCCCCCATCGCGGCGGGGTCCGGTTTTACCGTCGGAGCGAAGCGGTGCCGGCGCCTCCGGGGACCCGCCCGAGTGCGGCCGGCCTCCGCCGGCGGTAGTGACCGACGAAGTCTCGCGGGTGGCGGTGCATCGCCCCCACATGGGCCTGGCGCCGACGGGAGTCCGCGCCACCGCGGATATCGGGGGGCGACGGCGCTGTCAGCGGCGCGCGGCCGGTCACGGGTCCGCGTCCCTTGCGTCGCAAGGCCGAGGTCGGATCGTCCCCTGTCGCTGGATCCGGCGACCGAGTGGACGGCACGGGCGGCTTCCACTCGCCCCACGCCGGGTGACCGGGCTGCGGTGGCGGCTGGGTGCCCTCGATGCGGGTTCGTCCGGTCCATGCCATCCTCTGCCATCCGGCCGTCCAGGCTCCGCGGGCGACGGCGTCCGGGTCTGGCTAGCCCCGAAGCCGCCGCGGCCGGGTCGAAGCCCCACCCCGGCTCGGCCTCTCGCACTTGCGGCGGCGTGAGAACCGCAAGCCGTCGCCGCACCCGCCCGACGAGTCGCGCTCGCGCCGTCGGCGCGGTGGGGTCGCCCATGGCGGCCGCGCGTCCGCATCCAGTGTTCAGGAGTACCGGGGCCCCGGTCGAACGCAGGAATGAATAATTATTTATGACGTAACCCGATCCGGCACAAAAGGTGCGGGGGTGTCACGCATGCGTGACTCATGGATTAGCAGGCCGTGGACGAGGCGCCAGTCCCTGCGGGCGGCGGCGGGTGCGGCGGCCGTCCTCGCGGGTGGGGCGGCTCTGGCCGCCTGTGCGGGCGGCGCCGGCGGCACCGGCAGTAGTACGGGCGGCGCCAGCACGGCGAACCCGCAGGCGCAGGCGGGGGTGACCAAGCTCCTGTTCCAGGCGAACGTCCAGGGCGCGGTTCAGTGGAACAAGACGACGATCGGCCTCTACCAGAGCTTCGTCGACGACAACTTCAACGCCTTGCCGCAATACAAGGGACTGCGGGCCACGGTCGACCCCCAGCACTGGGGCAACGCCCAGCAGCAGATCGCTGAATCGATCGCCGGGTCCGGCTACGACGACGTCGTCATGGTCTGCTGCAACGACGTGCCGACCCTGATCAACCAGAACTACCTCGCGCCCCTCACCCCGCTTCTGCGCAAGGACAACATCTCGACCAACATCTGGAATCAAGGGCATCTGGCCGCGGACAGCTACGCCGGAACGGTCTACGGCATGCCGGCCTACGACGGCACCACCGTCGTCTTCTATCGGCAGGACATCCTGGACCAGTTGGGGCTGCCCTATCCCGATCCCACCTGGGACTACCAGCAGGCGGCGCAGATCTGGACGTCGTGCGCGGGCACCATCTCCGGGACGTCGAAGCACCGGTACGGGGTGTCGCTCTACTGGAGCGGGCCCAACGAGCAGATGAACTGGTGGTACCGGGGCTGGGGCACGTCGCCGTACTCGACCGACCGCACCAAGGCGACGATGTACAGCCCCGAGGGCATCGCCTGCGTCACGTATGCGATCAACATGGTGCAGAACAAGGTGGCGACCAACCGCTCCGACATCCCCAGCCTGGCCGCGGGAGATTTCGCCTTCGAGATGGGCCACAGCGATCACCTGATCGGAGCGGCGACCCAGTTGGGCACCCAGTTCAAGTGGGACATCCTACCCATGCCGCGGTGGCCGGCCGCCAAGAGCACGTTCAACACCATCGACATGTACGGCCTGAACAACGCGAGCAAGAACCAGGAGAGTGCCTGGGAACTGCTCAAGTGGATCCAGCTCGGCGCGGCGAAGGGCGACGGGACCTACGACTACTCCTGGCCGAAGTTCCAGATCCAGACCAACCTGATCACCCCGAGCGTCCTCGCCCTCTGGGACTACTGGGAGGCGAAGGTGAAGCAGGTCGCGCCGCCGCTGCAGAACAAGGCCATCAACTGGTATGCGGACGCGGCGGTGAACAACTACGCCTATCCGGGCTACTACTTCCAGCAGGCGCCGGTTCCCGCGGCCAACCTGATGAATAGCTGGTTTAACCAGATCTGGAACGGCCAGGTCTCGGTCCCGATCGGCCTGCAGCAGATGGAGGAGCAGATCAACGCCCTGGAGGCGACGGCCGCCCAGGAGAGCAGCGCCGCGCAGCAGGTCACCAAACTGTTCCCGACTAAAGGAGCCTCGATCGCGAAGGTGCAGCCGGGACTCTGAAAACGGTGCCCGGCGGGTCCGCGGGGCATCGGCCGCGGACCGCCGTCTGGCGCGGGTCGCCATACGCCCGTGTGGCGGCCCGCCCGGGGCCCCGTTCCGGGACGCGCTCGGTGCCGTCGTGGCGGCCGGACGCAGTGCCTCGACCCGCGGAGACCGATTCCGGCGAAGGTGGGGGCGTTTTGGCCGCTGCTTGGGTTCTCGCGGCGGGCGGCGGCTGGGTGGCTGCCGTCAACAACCCGCCGCCCCGTGCCGTCGTGCGCGAGGTGCTGCACGCGGTGCACGGGTTGTTCGCGGGCCTCTTCTGGACCAACCCGCTGCCGAGCGGCGCGGTCAACCCCGTGCACGCCCTGATCGCGGGGTGCATCGCCGGCCTCGGCCAGGGTCTGCCCATCGGCACCCTCGGCCAATCCTTCGCCTGGGCATACCTCCTGCGCTGGTCCGGGGCGCCGCTTTCGGACCAGGCCGCGGCCCTCCGCTGCGCCTGCCTGCTCGGCGCTGCGCTGGGGCTGGGCGCGCTCCTGCGGGCCGAGTGGTCCGCCGTCTGGAGCACCCTGCACGGCCGCGGGGCGGCGCCGGACCGCGGGAATGCGACGTCGGCTTCGGCGGCGGGACCCCTGCCCGCCCCCGAAGCCGACGTCGTGTTGTTGGCGGCCGTTCCCGCTTTTATCCTCCGCTGGCTGCTCCGCCACCTCACGGGCCAACTCGAGGCGGCGGCCACGGTGGGCATCTTTCTTCTCCTCAGCGCCCAGGTGCTCCGCCGCGCCCAGGGGTGGGTGCGCGGCGCGACCGAAACGTCCGCGGCCGTGCCGCCCTGGATCGCCGTGCTCGCCGGGGTGGGCGGCGGCCTGGGCGCCCTTCCGGGTGTCTCCGGCCTGGCGGTGTTCCTGGCGATCGCACTCTACGGGCGGACCGCGCCCCAGGCGGCCGTCCGCTTTGCCCTGATGGTCGCCACGGTCGTGTCGGCCCTCCTCGGGCTGGCCGCGATCCCCGGCGCCGTGGCCGCGCTGATCCCCGGGATCGTGCCCGCCGCCGCCGGCGCCGCCGCGGGGGCCTACGCGGGCGGCCTTTTGTTGCGGCGTTGGCTGGGCCGCACCGAAGACCGGGCCATGCCGGCGCTGGCCTCCTATTGCGAGGCCGTGGGCGGGCTGATGCTGTTGTTCGGGGTGTTTGCCATTTGACGAAGCGCAGCGCAGCCGCGCAAGCCCCTGCCGGCACGGCCGGCCGTGCCGCGCGCGCCGAGCGGACAGGTCCTGGCCGCCGGCGTCCTGCCGGTGCGGCCGGCAACCTGCGCGTCCCCCCCCGTCGCGCGGCCCTGGGCCGGCGGGGCGGTGCGGCGCCCGCGGTTCTCTTTGCCGCGGGGCGCGGCGCCGGTGCCGTCGGCCCGCGCGGGCGTGCGCGGATCCCGGCTGAGACGGTGGGGGGCGTATGACGGGCGGAATACCCGCTTCCGGTTCACGCGCGCGCCGGGATGTCCCGGGGCGCGCCGTCCAGGCGCTGGCCGTGCTCCGGAGCCGCGGCGCGGAGTACGTCGCGTGTCTGAAGGAACGCATCGGGGCCGAGGTGCGTGCCCTGTCCGCCCACCCGGCCCGCTTGATTTGGACCCTGCTCGTCACCATGGCCTATCTCGCGGCGGCCGGGCCCCTGCTCCACTACGACCACGCCTTCTGGTGGCACGCGAAGAGCTGGTTTCTCGCCAACTACCAGCAGGACTACGGCGAGGGACCGCTCCTCAACCAGGAGGTGCTGCTCTACCACGGGATCAACTTCTACCGCCTGGACACGGCGCCGCCGTTCATCGTGGGCAACTACCCGCCGGTCTTCCCCCTGGTCGTCTCCCTGTTCATGCGGCACTATGGCTTGACGCTGACGGCCGGGCGCCTCGTCTCCAGCCTCTCCATCATGGGCGCGGCCATCGTCGCCGGATTGATCGTCCTGCAGACGACGCGGCAGTTACTGCCCGCCCTGGTGGCCGGCGGGCTCCTGCCGACGTTCTCCGGCGTCTTCTACTGGGGGCCCCTCAACCGCGTCGACTCGCTGGCCCTCTTCCTCTCGCTGTGCACGGTCCTCGTGGTGGTCCGCTACGCGGGCACCCGCAAGGTGTGGTGGGCCGTCCCCCTCGCCGTCCTCACCGTGTATACGCGCCAGTCGGTCGTCGACGGCATCTTCGCCGCGTACGTCTTCCTGCTGTTCAAGGACTGGCGCCGGGCGGTCGCGGTGGGACTGGCGACGGCCGCGGCCATCCTCGGCGTCTTCCTCGGCCTGCAGGCGTGGTCCCACGGGGCTTTCTACGTCAACGCCGTCGTCGACAACGAGAACGCCTGGAACTTCGGCGGCGTCCTGGGCAACTGGCGGAACTGGATGCAGGCGTCCGGCGGCCGCTTCGTCTTCCGCCTCGGCCTGGCAGGCGCGGCGGCCGGCCTGTTCGGGGCCGGGGGCATCCTCTGGCCGGTCTGGCTGGCCGCGGCGGTGGGCGAGTTCGCGACCATCGGCAAGACCGGTGCCGCGGTCAACTACTTCTTCCCCGTCTACGCGGCGTCGGCCGTGTGCCTCGGCATCTTCGTCGCGCGCTTCCGGACGGCGTTCCGCCGGGCGCCGTTCTTCCTCTGGCCCCTCGAACTGCTGCTGCCGGCGATGCTGTTCGTCTATATCCACGGGGCACCGCCGCGGTGGGCGACGCGCGTGCCCCTGATGGCGCGCGCCCTGACCCTGGTCGGCTCGTACAACCTCGCGCACGCCCAGGTGGCCCACACCGGTCCGCACGGCGATCTGGGGCCCAGCAATCCCGGCAACGAGCAGATGATTCAGTTCCTACACGGGGTGCAGGGGCCCGTACTCAGCCTCGACTTTCCCGCCGCGGTCCAGGTGCAGGCGGGTCACCCGCTGCAGTGGCAGCCGTTCGAACTCGGCGCGGTCCACGCCGACGGGCGCTGGAACGGGCAGCCCTTCGTCCAGTCCATCGACGACCGGCACTACGCGCTCATCTTCTTCCACAACCTCACCGGGGTGGAGGGATACGTCCCCGGCGCCCTGGGCCAGGAGATCGTCCTGGCCGTCGAGGCCAACTACACCCAGACCGACACCGTGGCGGGATACCAGATCTGGCGGCCCGACGGCGCCGGCGGGGTGGCGGCCGCGCGGGCGGCGCCGTCCCGGACGCCCGCGGTGGCCGCGACCCCGCCGCGGCTCGCCTCCGGGGTGCGTCTGGCTGCGGCGGAGCCGAAGCCAGCGACGGCCGGGCCGTTTGCGGAAGTCCCCATCTACTCGTGGCTCAACGACCAGGGCGTGATCGACCCGGGCCGGCCCGCCGCCGCGGGCCAGAGCTTCGACAACGGCGGCAGTTCGTTCTCCGCGGCCCTCTTCCCGACGGCCGGCACGGTCCTGGTCCAGGCCGCCGGCACCAAGGTCGCGTTCCTGGTCCCGCGCACCGGGACCGGCTTGGTGTCCAGTCTCGATCTTGCGCAGGGTGCGTCCATCACCCTGCCGCAGCAGAGGGACGTGGCGCTCTGGATCCTGGAGGCCGGGGTCAACGGCAGTCAGAACGTCCCGGTGACGCTCCGCTACGCGGCCGGCCCGGCTCAGCACGTGCAGGTGACCTTCACGGATTGGTGCGGGACGCCCGCCCCGCCGGAGTACCCGGCGTACCAGGCACCGTATCGCCTCGACGCCGGGGGCAACGAGACCAAGCCCGCCTGCGGCCTGTTCGCCCTGCGGATTCCGGTCAGCAGCGCGCGCGTGCTCGACTCCGCCGTCTTCGGGCCGGACGGCAACGCCCAGATCGTCGCGGTCAGCGCACAGGGGGCCTGAGGGCCCAGACGCGCGGGCCGGGACCGCCGCCCGCGGCTGCGGCGGTAGGCACCGTACGTTCCCGCGCCAAAACACAGCGAGATCATTAATTTCAGGGGCAGGGGGGTGGCCGCCCCCACCGCCCGCCACCCCCCCCCCCCCACGGCCCTTCCCCCAAACCCCTGCCCCCCCAGGCCCCCCCCCGCCGCCCCCCCCCAACCCGGCGCA